>Ga0066609_10000072_pt1 | contig 66177 bp, 61 predicted proteins | sample SaaInlV_DNA_150m_FD_60378 | JGI IMG/M metagenome (GOLD analysis project Ga0066609, IMG submission 60378) | Marine microbial communities from expanding oxygen minimum zones in the Saanich Inlet - SI075_LV_DNA_150m | ecosystem: Environmental > Aquatic > Marine > Unclassified | place: British...
TTAACTGCCGGGAAGGCCAACTGAAAAATTGGTCTGAATTATGGGATGATCTTATACGAAGCGCAGACATTTATTCAGCCGATTTTCATTACTACAGGAGCGAAGAAACCGTTGGGCAATGTTCAGAAATTTATTTTCAAATTGCAAAATTAATTGATGAAAACGGGACAATTTTGAATGAAATATTGCTCTTTCGCGCCGAAGAAATTGACGATATCGAGGAGGCACGTGATTTGGGCGTGCTATTATTAGAAAAGGATCCAACAAATTCAAAAGCGCTTAGATTTTTAGCAATGGATTCCTTTGAAAACCTAAGCGAGCAGACAATTGGTATCGCGATTAGTTTATTTGAAACAATTTATCGTGAGTGCAATGGGTGGGCTGATTCGGAAATCATGCTCAGGTTCGGCATATGTTACGCAAGCGCAGGAGATGTATGCATGGCGTTGAAATTGTTGAAAAAAATTGAAAAAACGGAACATAGAGCTGAGAGGAGGCATTGGGCTTTGGGCAAAATTCCTAAATCAGAAAGGCCTTCACAAAAATTGAGTTTTATGATTGGAAGTATAATTAAAGAAACTGAATCAAATAATATTAACTAAGGACAAAAATCATGGGAACACGAAGTTTAACAATAGTCAAAGAATCATTAAGTCAGGAATTGGTTGTGATATATAAACAAACAGACGGATATCCTGAAGGGATGGGTATGAAACTGGCGAATTTTCTTGAAGGGTATAAAATAATAAATGGAATACCACCAGACCCTGATCCAAAAAGTGCTAATGGAATGCATGATTTGGCAGCTCAGTTAGTTGCTGAATTCACAAACGGAATTGGTGAAATTTATTTGCACCCTTCAGGGACACGAGATGTATGGGAGGAGTTCATTTATTACATTTATCTGGGACCAGATAATATTCTCAGGATTCAGGTAGTGCAAGCGTGCCGTATAAAAGATAACCAATCAGGCGAATGGAATATAGTTGAAGACAAAATATTTGATGGGACGCCTACCGAAGTGAAAAAATGGATTTTGGGTTAAAGTTTCCACCGCATAATCCGGTATAAGAACTATGGAAAAGCTCGTCACAAAACAGCAAGTTGCGGATCATTTGCAAGTATCAACCAGAACGGTTGACCGTTTGATCGGTGACAGCCAAGTTGTTAATTACAAAGGTATCCCTGAAGGTTATACTTACTGGAAGGGTGTATTAGAAAAAGTATGGAAGAAAGCCAATCACGCGGATATAAAGTTTAATCAGTTGTTGGCTTATCTTGGATGTTTGGATGATTGAGAATAGGATTTGAATAATTGAATTATTTAAGTAACAATTGCAAAAATGAAATTAAAATTGACGCTGTCAGCGATTTACTGTCAGATATCATTATGAGAATTATCATAAAAGAAAAGAATTGTAACCTTGACAAGGTCGTATTAACATGTAGTCATGAAAACTACAGAACAAAAAACAATTCAAACACCAACATCAATTCGCATTCCAGAAGACATTATGAAAAACTTGAAAAAATTGGCTGATGAAGAGGAAAGATCAGTTAGCAAACAGATTTTATACATTTTGAAAACATGGATGAAAGAAAAAGGACATAGTAGTAATGATTGATAAAATTAAAGTTGCAGTAGGTTATGTCCGTTGTTCGACAGAGAAACAAGATGATTCCATTGAACAGCAAAAAAACGAATTAATGGATTGGGCTATTAAAAATAACTATAAAATAATACAATGGTATGAAGACGAAGGGAAAAGCGGGACATCATTTGAAAAACGTTCAGCATTTATGCAATTAAAGTCATGTATAGAAACCAACGTTAATTTTGAATTTGTTCTGGTTTATGATGAAAGTAGATGGGGAAGGGCAAAAAATTTAAGAGAAAGTAACTATTGGAAATACCATTTTGAAAAGAAGGGTGTAAAAGTCATTATAATTAACTCTGGTTCAAATAACAATAATAATATCGGTGACATTGTTATTGAAGCCGTAGAAAGTGCAGAAGCTACCGAGTATAGTAAAAAGTTAAGCCGTTCAGTATTAAGAGGAAGTAAAGCAAATGCTAAAGAAGGATATTCAAGTGGCGGTACGGCACCATATGGATATGAACGACTTGCGATTAATAAAAATACTGGAGAAGAAAGAGAATTAAAAGCAGGCCAGCATGCAATACCTAAGGAAGAAAAAGTTACTTTTATTTTAGGTGATCCATTCGAGGTTAAGATAGTAGAAAAAATATATGAAAAAAGGTTAATAGGGCATGGGTATAAAAGAATAGCAGAATATTTAAACTCAGAAAAAATACCTTGTCCAAAGCGTGGTAGATGGAAAAATAAAGATCAAAAATGGTCGGTAGGAACGGTGCGGTCAATAATTAAAAATCGAACTTATTGTGGGGATCGGGTCTATAATAAACATCCACAAAGTCATTTAACAATTGCTGATGGGAAGAAACAATGGATAAATCCAGAAGAACAACAAGTAATTTCAAAAGATATGCATCCAGCCGTCATTAACAGAAAGACTTTTGAAAAAGCCAATAATTCCATTGGGAAATTTATTGGTGGTGCACGATTTATAGCGGTAAGTCCCTATCTATTATCGGGGCTAATCAAATGTGATCATTGCGGTTTTAATTATCAGGGGTCTCACTATAAACATGATGGGCTTTCCTATTATGTCGATGGGGGATATAAAAATAAAGGAAAATCAGTTTGTGAATCTTTTAAAATACCAAAAAAGGAACTTGAAAGGTTTGCGATAAAAAGCATTCGTGAGACAATTGGTAAATCGAATATTGAATCCCTGATAATTAATACCGTAAGAAAAAGCCTTAATGGAAAATCAATTCAAAGCACAAGTGAATATGCAAGATTACATGAATCAATTGATATGGAAAAAAAATATAGAGACTCTCTAATTGATACACTGGAAATTGGTGGAAACAAGATCCAATCAATAATCAATCGCATTGAAGAACATGAAAAAAAAATAGAAATTTTAGAGATGGAACTGGAAAAACTTCATGCGAGAATATTAAATAACAACGATATTGACCATATAACTTCTAAAGTGAAACAATTATTAGGAGACTTTGACAACATAATTGGGAATGCTGATATACCAGAGAAGAAAAAACTCATGTCCCTGTTTATCGAGCAAATTAAAATAAACAGAAATTCTAAAGAAGCAGTCTTTTATGTAAAGAAATTACCAACAGTGCATAGGAAACTCGAAACTCCTATGATTACCGTCAGTAGTGTAGCGGAGGAGGGACTCGAACCCCCGACACCCGGATTATGATTCCGGTGCTCTAACCAGCTGAGCTACTCCGCCAGGATATTTTACTTTAGTATGTTTTTTCATCTTCAATCAATCGGATGAAGAAACAGTTTTTCTAAACCTAAAAACATGTAAAAAAAGCCCGCAAAATTAAGGAGTCAATCCAATCAAATACAATGAGAAATCAATCTTAAAAAAATACGTTTTTCCAGTAATTAATGACCGTAATTTCCGCCACATTTTTTTGAATAAAGGAGCAAAAAATGGTTTCATCTATTGATCAATTTATGGATTCTATTAAGTCCAGAAACGCTGGTGAAGTAGAATTTCATCAAGCAGTTCACGAAGTTGTAGAATCACTGTGGGATTTTTTACAAAAAAACCCTCATTATTTACATTCAAAAGTTTTAGAAAGAATGGTAGAACCAGAACGAATCATTCAGTTTCGTGTTTCATGGCGGAATGACCGTGGAGAAGTTGAAGTGAATCGTGGCTTTCGTGTAGAATTCAATTCTGCAATTGGGCCCTATAAAGGTGGTCTTCGATTTCATCCATCGGTAAATCTATCCATCTTAAAATTCTTAGGGTTTGAACAGGTTTTTAAAAATAGTTTAACCACACTTCCAATGGGTGGAGGTAAAGGTGGGTCAGATTTTGATCCTAAGGGTAAAACTGATAACGAAGTCATGAGTTTTTGCCAAAGTTTTATGACAGAACTTTGTCGCCATATTGGTGCTGATACAGATGTCCCAGCTGGTGATATTGGGGTGGGTGGCCGTGAAATTGGTTTTATGTTTGGACAGTATAAACGAATTAGAAATGAATTCACAGGCGTTCTAACCGGGAAAGGATTAAACTGGGGTGGCTCACTTATTCGCCCAGAAGCAACAGGCTATGGATGTGTTTATTTTGCAGAAGAAATGCTAAAACATACTGGAGATAGTTTTCAAGATAAAATAGTTACAGTTTCTGGCTCCGGGAATGTGGCTCAATTTGCGACTGAAAAAGCAACTGAGTTGGGCGCTAAAGTTGTTTCAATGTCTGATTCTTCAGGATCGATCCATGATGAAAATGGGATTGATGCCGAAAAACTTGCTTGGATTATGGATTTGAAAAACAATCGACGAGGTCGAATTAAAGAATATGCCGATAAATTTGGTGCAACCTATCTTGAAGGTCAAAGACCATGGAGTATCAATTGTGATATCGCATTGCCGTGTGCAACTCAAAATGAAATTAATGGTGACGAAGCAAAACTCTTAATTTCTAATGGATGTAAAGTTGTATCAGAAGGTGCAAATATGCCAACGGATCCTGATGCTGTGAATGTATTTATGGATAACGGAATTTTATTTGGTCCGGGGAAAGCCGCTAATGCTGGTGGTGTAGCAACAAGTGGACTGGAAATGAGTCAGAATAGTATGCGCCTAAATTGGAGTCGTGAAGAAGTGGATAGTAAACTTCATACGATTATGAAAAATATTCATGAAGCTTGTGTAACTCATGGTACTGAGAATGGTAAAGTGAATTATATAAAAGGTGCGAATATTGCTGGATTTATCAAAATTGCGGATTCAATGTTAGACCAAGGAGTGGTCTAAACCTTACTCATATTATTATAACAAAAAAGCCCCGATTAGTATTGGGGCTTTTTTGTTTATTTTGGATTAAGAATATTAAATCCCGGATGATTCTTCCTCATCCATTATTTCAATTTCTTCAGGAATCGGCTGAAAAATTAATCCCTTGCCAGTTGTTCCATCTAGGGTTGCCACGAAGGGTTGTTCAAAATGGTACCAATTAACGTAAGTCCCCGATTTAATTAAGCAATCCTCTTGTAGCCAATCCATATTTAACGAATCTACACTCCGTTTAGGATCAATAGTAAAATAGGCAACATGGAGACTCGTAATATTTTGGAAAAAATGGCTTCCAAATGATAGATCAACCGGCAAATCTTTCCGCCCAACTTCGATAATAATTTTAGCTTGTGAAATTTGCCGCCAATTTACGGGGATTCCCAACCAAGGATCAGCGGAACCCCACCGTCCGGGTCCAGATAGAATGTAGTTCTCATCATGACCAAATTCTCGGTTTATTTCATCAACCTCTTGGGCAATCTCTTTCGTTTTTGACGGATCAAATGATTCAGGTCTCACCATAACGAAATCGTGAATTTGGTCATATTTTCCATCACCAAGCGTTATGTGACTTTTACAAAATGCGTCCGATTCAGTCAATTTGGTTTGATAAGATTTCAGACCAGTCAAAACCATGGGTTTAATTTGGAGCAAACAAAAATCTGGTTTCTCATCGGGTTTCATATTGACTGCAAATTCAATTTCAACAGGGCAACCTAAAGCTGTCTTTCCAAGTGATAAAATTTGATTTGCAATTTCAGCGAGTGGAATTGTATTCCACTTTAAAAGGGGTGCAAAGGATACAATTCGAGTCCCTGATTTAGAGAGAGAATCCCGCAAAGTATTATCATCATTAGAAATGACGCTAGCCAACCATTTTAAAGAACCGTCATCTTCTGCATCTTTTAGAGAAAAAGATGAAAGGTCTTCCTTGGAATTTTTTAATTTTGATTTGAGCGCAAGACCATAAAATTTATTTTGAGAATTTTGCCTTGTTGATTTCATTGAATAAAATTGTGGCAAAATAGATGGGTATTTCGGAGAAATCGTTAAACATTTTTCACCATCAACGATTGTGCGTCCAAATCCCAGAGCAAGGTAAGCGACACCTTCATCCCGTTCCATATAAGATACGGGATAATAATTAACACTTTTTAAAACACCACTAAACGTTGGATAAAATCGGTTACTTTCATAAGATTGTCCAACGATTTCCTGAATAATTACAGCCATTTTCTCTTCTTCGATTCGATGGGACGTATTATCCAATAAAGATTTTGCCTCTCCTTTAAAAGTAGATGCAAAAACACATTTGATCGCTGTTATTAATTCTTTTAATCTTTTTTTATTTGACCGTGAATTATTAGGAAGCATGATAGTTTCATAAGTACCAGCTAACGGTTGATATTGGGAATCTTCGAGTAAACTTGATGACCGAACTGCTAATGGATATTGATTGTCTTTAATAAACAATTCCAATTTGAGCATTAAATCAAGTGAAAGTCTTGCCTTTTTAAATGCACGTTCCAATTTTTTATTATCAGAAAGCTGTAGTGCTTTCTTCCACAGTTGATTGTCTTTCATGAATAGATCAAATTCGTCGGTACCAACCACAACGCAATTTGGAACTCTTATGGTCACTTGGTCAAAATCTGTATTGATTCCAGATTGTTTTATCATGGTTCGAGCAAAAGCTAATCCTCTCGCTTTTCCTCCCAATGAACCACCACACAATCTATAAAATTCAGATTTTTCTTTTTTCATTCGAGCAGATGTGTAATCCAATACTCTTGAATTAGATGTGTCAATTTCAGAATCCAAACATTGAATTAAATAGGTTCTTAATAATTCGCCAGAATCAAACTCATGAACAAAAACAGGACGAAGTTTAGATGCCAACTTAAATTCTGTTCGAGCAGCAAGCCAATTTGAAAAGTGATGTCGCTCAGCATGATAGAGAAGGGATTCGACTGGAATATCTTTGATTTTATCTCGGAATTCATCAATTGTTGTGGCTCGTCCCACCTCTTTTTGATTGGATATTTTAAAAATAAAATCTCCAAAGCCAAAGTTATCCATAATGAAGTCCCTAAGATCGTTTAACAATGTTTTGGATTTCTTATGTAAAAAAGTAGCATTAACCTCTTTTGCCATGGCTTCATTTACGACTTCAGTTGATTGAAGCATGATCGGTATAGACGGATCAATTTTTCGAACCCACTTCGCAAATTTTAATCCAGCTTTCGGATCATTGATTCCATTTTTTGGAAATCGAACGTCAGAAATAACCCCAATCATGTTATTTTTATATTTCTTTATGAATCTTTGTGCAGTTTCATAGTTTGGTGTTAAAAGAATTTTAGGTCGCCCTCTTAAATGGAGTAAGCGTTGGGATGGGCTCAAACTGCGATTCACCAAATTTTTAGTTTGATACATAATTTCTTTATAAATCAAAGGAAGTAGGACAGAATACATACGTGGAGAATCTTCAATTAATAATATGGATCGTACATCGCCCTTCCCAATATCTTGTTTGGCATTTTTCCGGTCTTCCACATATTTAATAATGGCTGGAAATACACTGGCATCCCCAGACCAAATAAAAACACGATTAATCGATTTTGGTGAAATATTCTCAGGAAGTTGTTTCAGTTCAGATTCATCAAACGCTAAAAGAATAACAGGCTTTTTTGGGTATTTTTCTTTGATAGCAGACCCCAATGAAATAGGATCTTGATCTTCAATTCGAAGCATAACAATGACTAGATTAAATTGCTTTTTAGTCATTGTTTCAATAGCTTCATGTCCAGTAGAAACACGAGTCACTCTTGGTGCATAATTAAAATTCATTCCAATATACTCAGTCAGAATTTGTTCCGTAAGATGTCCGTCCTCTTCTAATATGAATGCATCGTAGGCGCTGGCAACCAACAAGATCTCGTGAATGCGATGAGGCATAAGGTCTTGAAAGTCAATCTTTGTTTTGTTTCCTACGAAAAAATCAGTCATGAGTGAAGTTACCGAGCTTGAAGAAAAAAAGAAATATCCAACTATTCGGTCTTGGTATGTTTTTGAGAACTCCTTTAATTTCTAGGCTTGAATATGGTACCTAAGATAATACTTCCAGCCCTGAATTCCACAGGGAATGCTTTTATAAGTTTACTTTTTCCAAATCATTGTTTGGTCTGTAATGGCGGAGAAATTCAGTCTTGTGATCCTATATGTTCAGGTTGCTTTCAAAAGTTGACCTGTATTCAAATTAAAAATAGAGTTCAAGAATTAACCATTAAAGATGATATTGATGTTGCACTTTCGGGTTGGGATTTTGGGGAAATATTACGTCCTGTTATCCATTCTTTGAAATATCAAGAAAGAGCAAAGATTGGTAAATTCCTTGGAGAAAAATTAGGTGAAAGATTAAAATCGTATTCGTTTCCAAAAATGGATTATTTAATTCCCGTGCCGCTACATCCTGTAAAATACAGGGATAGAGGTTTTAATCAAGCTGAATGGATTGCAATTGGACTGGGCAATGAATTAGGAATCAAAGTTATTCCCCACCTTATGAAACGGGTGAAATATACAATTTCTCAAACAACGCTCAATCGCAAAGAACGTTTAGAAAATATGAAATTGGCATTTCGCATAACAAAAAATGTAAAAGAAAAAAATATTGGAATTGTAGATGACGTGTTAACTACCGGATCCACCATTTCATCTATGGCAACTGTATTGAAAGATGCAGGAGCAAAATCAATTGTCGCCTTGACAGTTGCAACACCTTTGGAGAAAGCAAATGATACGTACACTTAAAGCGTTTAATTTAAAAGGAAAGAATATTCTTATTCGAGTGGACTTCAATGTTCCGCTCGATGGAGAACGTGTTTCAAATAGCTTCCGCATTAAAGCAGCATTACCCACTATTAATACCTGTTTAGAAGGAGGTGCAGCTGTTGTACTCATGTCCCATTTAGGAAGACCCGATGGAGATGTGGATCCATCTTTAAGTCTAATCTCGGTTGGGGAAGAATTAGCGGGACTTATGGAAATGCCTATTAAATTTTCAAATGACTGTGTGTCTAATGATGCGATTGATACATCCATTAGTTTAAAATCTGGTGAAGTGCATTTATTAGAAAATTTACGTTTCCATGATGGTGAGAAAACAAATGACTATTCATTTGCTTCGAGATTAGCTCGTCATGGTCAAATTTATATCAATGATGCATTTGGGACTGCCCACCGTGCTCATGCGTCCAATGTTGGCGTTGTTTCCCAATTTAAACATGCTGGAATTGGTTGGTTAATGGATAAAGAAATCAATTTTTTAGATCGATTAATGAAAAAGCCACAACGACCTTTGACCCTTATATTGGGCGGTGCGAAAATTGGAAGCAAATTAGGACTCATCCACAAATTTATTGAAACAGCTGACCAAATAATTATTGGCGGTGGAATGGCATTTACATTTTTAAAAGCACGTGGGAAAGAAGTCGGTGGGTCGCTTGTAGATGATACTATGGTTACAACAGCAAAAAATATTTTAAATAAAGCTAGAATGAGTCAAGTACAATTACATTTGCCAGAAGATGTTATTTGTGGGGAATCTGTAAATGATAAAAATTCAAAAGGTCCTTTTAAAATCAATGAAATTCCTAAAGAGTTGATGGGATTGGATATTGGACCCCAAACACTTTCAAAATTTAATAATATCATTAGTCAATCAGGAACGGTTGTTTGGAATGGCCCAATGGGTGTATTTGAAAAAAATGCATATGCAAAGGGAACTCGAGATCTCGGGATTCATCTCGCTAATTGTGTTGAAAATGGACTGAGAGTAATCGTAGGAGGTGGAGATACATCTGCTGCAACTGAAAAATACGGCTTAAGTCAATTAATGACACACGTTTCTACTGGTGGTGGAGCCTCGTTAGAATTACTGAGTGGAAACCAATTACCAGCTTTGAGTGCTCTGGAGATATAAAATGAAATTAATCCCCATGATTGTAGGAAATTGGAAACTGAACAAAACGCCAACTGCGGGAAGTTCTTTCGTCGAAAAAACAACGAATTTGCTTTTGGAAATGAAAAACGTTTCCGTTATTTTCGCCCCGCCTTTTACTGGGCTTTTTGATTTGAATGTTGAACCGCCTTTTTACAGTGCTGCTCAAAATTGTCATTGGGAAGAAAATGGTGCCTTTACTGGTGAAATATCAGTCTCAATGATTCAGGATTGTGGAACAAGTTTTGTAATTTTAGGTCATTCAGAACGTCGCCATATTTTTGGTGAAACAAATGAATGGATCAATCGGAAAGTAAAAGCTGTCTTAGCTGGAAATTTGAAGCCGATATTATGTGTCGGAGAATCACTTGAACAGAGAGATGCTGGGCAAACTGAATTGGTCTTAAAAAGCCAATTAGAAGAAGGATTGAATGGAGTTAATTCACTGCAAAATGTGGTTATTGCTTATGAACCTGTTTGGGCCATAGGCACAGGTGTAACAGCATCGCTTGAGCAAGTTGAATCAGCCCATCATTCTGTTCGGAAAATATTAGATGACCTTTATCCGAATTCTGATGATATTCACGTTTTGTATGGAGGATCTGTAAATTCAGGAAATGCAGAAAGCCTTATACAAGTTTCAGGCGTAAATGGTTTTTTAATTGGTGGAGCAAGTTTAGATGTGACCACATTCACATCTATAATTAATAATGTAGAGAATTTTCAAATGAGGACGTTATGACAGGAATATTAATTGTAATACATGCAATTGTCAGCTTAATGCTGATATCAGTAATTTTAATGCAAGCTAGTCAAGGTGGTGGATTATCAGGAACCTTTGGTGGGAATTCAGCAAGCTCTGTTTTGGGTGGGCAAAATGCAGGGAATGTGTTGAGCCGAATTACCACATGGCTTGCCACTATATTTCTATCATTAGCTGTAGTGATTAGCATCATGAGTGGACCTTCAGAAAATTCCACTTCTTCCATTGTAAAACAAGCAGCAGAAGATAGACCCATCACACCTGTAACAGAACAAATCCCTATCGGTACTGAAGGAACCCTGGATTTAAGCGGGGACGAATGATTTAATGCCGGAGTGGTGGAATTGGTAGACACGCATGCTTGAGGGGCATGTGGGGGAAACCCTGTGCCGGTTCGAGTCCGGCCTTCGGTACATACATGACTCAACCATGATTTTTCAGGGCTTTATTATTAAATGAATAACTTTTTTAGCTTAAGAGTTAATTTAATTTTTAATTGGCTTTTAAATCTCCTATTTAATCTCATTGCCCCAATCATTTCCAAGGTTTAGATTTCCCGACTCTACATGTACAATGAGATGAAAAAAATAAACATTTTATTATTATTACTTTGCGTGGCCATGCCAGCTTTCGCCCAAGATATTTCTATTTTCTTTTTAAAAGATGGGTCAATTATACAAGGGAAAGTTGTCAACGAGAATCAGCAAAGGATATTTTTAAAAACTGAGCAAGGCACTATCAAAATTCTTCCAAAAAATATTTTAGGGAGAGAAGACTTAGCAAAACAAGGCGATTTGACTTTTATAAGTGAGCGTCTTGATTATCTTCAAAACCACATAAATCAGTTAACGGGGCAGGTAAACCACTGGAACGATTCCTTAAATTTTGCGTTTGATGATTTATATGAATTATTTAAAAATTTAGAAGTATTACAAAATGAATTCGAGATAGACCTCCTAAGACTTCATTCCCAGGGACGCGAACAAAAAAAACAAATGCAGTATGTCCAGGATGATTTAAGCAACCAACGTGTTGATATTGCTGTCAATCGTCAAGATATGGGTGGCATCGATGATACTGTTTTGACCCTCAATAAACAATTTGTAAAAGCAAAGCAAAAATTAGATGTGACAGTAAATCAATCATATTTGATTTCTGGAACTGTTTCTAATCTGAATACGGAATTACAGCAAACAAAAGACGGTCAACTAAATCAACAAAATCAAATCGATATTATGTCCGGTTCTTTAGCGAATCTTATTCAAGAAGTTCAGAAAGTTCAAAATAGCTTTTCTGCTGTAGAAGATGGAATCGAATCCAATAAAAATTTGATTTTAGATTTAACAGCAAATTTAAAATCTCAAACAGATGAATTAGCAACAGGTATGGAGAAAATGTTGGAAGATTTGACCAAACAGATTAAAACAATAAATAATGCCTTAGAAGATCAAGACAATAATTCCTTAAGAGCACGAAAAAAGATTTCGACAGATTTAAATGATTTTAAAAATGAATTCTCTCAATTAAAAAATAAATTTAATCGTTTGAATAGTGACGTATCATCATTCGAAGGGGATTTGAAATCTTTTGATAGTGAGCTCAATAAACTTAATAGAAAAGTTGATAATATTCCCACCAAGAAATAGCGATTCTATTATGCTATTCATCAAGATTATTGATTAAAATTCGACCCACATTTTATTCAGGTCTTAACTGAATCATGATAGACGCAACGAGATAAAAATGACACAAGCAATTAAATTTATTTTTTCAATCTTTCTTACAACTTCCTTGTTATTCGCACAAGATCCAGAAGTATTATTAAGTACAGGTGAATCTCAATTAACTTCCGGGGATATTGAAGGAGCAGAGGCATCTTTTAATTCATCTTTACAAATTGATCCGTCTTTTGCACCAGCCATTCAAGCCTTATCTAAGTTATATCTTTATAAAGGGGATCTGAAAAAAGCGAATGAATTTTCAATTCAAGCTGTACAGGCAGATGAAGATTTCAGAGATTGGGCAAATCAAATAACAAAAATTACAGAACACATTCAAAATGGAAATCGCAATGTGCAGCAGGGGCTCTTTGATGAAGCTATCAAAGAATATGATGCGATTGCTCAGGCACATCCATATTACCCAGATGCAGAATTTTATAAAGGCTTATCAAGATTTCGCCAAAAGAATCTTGAGGGTGCAGCCCAATATTTCAGCAATGCACTTAAAATTTATCCTGCCCATCGTAAAGCGCGGAAAGGATTGGATAATGTAACTAAACAATTTTTAAATGCGGGTAATAAATCCTATAAAAGAGGCAACCTTGGATTAGCAACTGATTATTATGAAAAAGCATTGGAATATGATCCTGAGTTCTATCTGGCTTATTTTCAATTAGGTGTCTTGGAAAAGAAACAGGGGAATTCACGAGAAGCAATTCGTCATTTAAATAAAGTATTAGAGCTAAAACCCGATCATGATAAAACATGGTTCACCCTCGGGACGGCATACGAATCAGATGGTGAAAATGATGATGCAATAGTTCATTATAATAAAGCAATCGAAATCAATCCTGGATATTCTAAAGCCTATGGGAACCTTGGGAAATTGCATACGGAAAAACAAGACTTCAAACTGGCTGAAGATATTTTAAAAACTGTTACCCAAATTGATCTTAATTATGCAGATGGATTCATGCTATTAGGCGTGCTTTATATAGAGCTAGAAAAGTATGAATTGGCTGTGGATAATCTTGCGGTGGCAACTTCATTAGATGAAAAAGATTATTATAAATATTTCAATCTTGCGTCTGCATTAAACCAAACCAAACAATTTGACAAAGCTGCCAAGGCGGCTCAAGCATCCGTTGATTTGAAACGTACATTCGGCGGAGGATGGTTAGAACTAGGTTTGGCAGAATTGGGTCGTAAAAATAAAACGCGTGCGCGAAAGCATTTTGAAGAAGCTAAAAAAGATCGAGCATGGCGAGAAATGGCCGAACGTAAAATTGACGAAATATTAAATCCTGAGAAATACGAAAAATAAATCTCATGTCTCAACAAAAAATTAAAGGTGTTATTTTTGATTTAGATAACACATTACTCGACTTTATGAAAATGAAAGAACTTGCTGTGAAGGCAGCAATTAGGAGTATGATTGAAGCGGGGCTCCTTGTGGATGAAGAATTATCCTATAATGAGATTATTTCTATTTATGAACAGTTTGGGTGGGAAAATCAAAAAGTCTTTGATGTCTTTATTGAAAAACAAATTGGACGTGTAGATAATAAATTTCTCGCTGCTGGAATTGTTGCTTATCGACGCGCTAGAGAAGCAAACCTTATGGCATATCCAAATGTGAATAAAACCCTCATGTCACTGGCAAAAATGGGAATAAAATTGGGCGTTGTATCTGATGCGCCGAGTCGAGAAGCATGGATGAGAATTTATTATTTAAATCTGTATCATTACTTTGATGTTGTCATTACCCATGATGATAGCGGTGAGAGAAAACCATCCGCGAAACCATTTCAAATGGCGTTGGATGCCATGAAACTGAACCCAAATGAAACGATTATGATTGGTGATTGGCCTGAGCGTGATGTGGTTGGCGCCAAACAGATTGGAATGAAAACGGTTTTTGCCCGATACGGCGATACGTTTGGGACTATAAATTCTGGTGCTGATTGGGAGATCAATGACATATATCAACTCGTTGTAATTATCAACGAGTTTAATAATGTTGCCTAATATATTTATTGGTACTGATCTGGTTGAAGTCTCTAGGATCCAATCTGCTATTCAGAAGACAGGTGACCGATTTTTGAATCGAATTTTCACTAAAACAGAACAGACTTATTGTCTATCGAAATCTTCTCCGGAAATTCATTTCGCAGGTCGTTTTGCTGCAAAAGAAGCAATTATGAAAGCCTTAAAATCATCGGGCCAAAATAATCCAATTGCTTTTTCAGCAATTGAAATTCAATCTTCCAGTACTGGTGAACCAATCGTGAATTTACTTTTTAATCATCGTGGAATATGTAAAGTCTCAATTTCTCATACTGGATCCCATGCGATTGCTTCTTCAATATATATTTTAGAATGAAATTATTAACCCCATCTCAGGCTCGTGAATTAGATCGCGTCGCCATGGACGAAATGGGGATTTCGAGTGAAACCCTCATGGGAAATGCAGGAAGAAGAATTGCCGATAAAGCTTTAGAATTAGTAGCGAAATTACCGAATCCATTTATTCTTGTACTTTGTGGAAAAGGGAATAATGGAGGAGATGGCTTTGCGGCCGCATCAATATTATTCAAAAGTAAAATCAATGTAAAAATTCATTCTATCCAAAGTAATAATGTAATAAAAAGTGATAGTCTAAACTATTACATGAATTGTGTAGCGTTGGGGATTCCCATGACATATGGGGAAAATTTACCTGAAATGGATTATCCTAATTTGATTATTGACGGATTAATAGGGACAGGATTTAACGGGGAATTAAAAACTGAAATTGTACCATGGATTGAATGGATAAATAACGCTATATCAAAAGTGTTATCCATTGATATTCCTTCTGGATTAAATGGAGATTCTGGAATGATTGATCCGATTGCAGTAAGGGCAGATTCCACTGTAACAATCGAAGCCCCAAAAATCGGAATGATCTTTCGAAATGGAAAAGATTATTCTGGAGATATACACGTTGCGGATATTGGTTTTCCAAACTATAAATTATCTGGATTGAATTGGGAGACGATTGATGAATCATTGGTGCAATCCTTATTAAAGCGGCCAAAAGTCGATTCTAATAAATTCTCTGCTGGAAAGGTCCTCATTATCGCCGGTTCAAAAGGTATGACCGGTGCTGCAATTTTATCAACTTATGGGGCGCTCCGTTCAGGCTCGGGTTTAACGATTACCATAGCTCCAGAATCATTAAATGATATTTTTGAACGATCTATCCTTGAAGGAATGACGCTATCATTATTTGATGATGGTAGTGGTTTTTTATCTACAAAACATTTTGAAAAAATTCTTGAAAAAACAAGTTGGGCAGATTCTGTAATATTAGGCCCAGGATTGGGGCGAGAAGAAGAAACGCAACAATTGATAAAAAAATTAGTCGTTTCAATTCAAAAACCCCTTGTATTGGATGCGGACGGATTATACCCTTTTGCGAACGCTATTGATGAATTAAATATGCGGGAATTCCCCTTGGTCATTACACCACATTCTGGCGAATTATCTTATTTAACTGGCGTAAATAAAAACAATATTATTTCAACATTTCCAGAATTCATGACTGAATTTATGTCCAAGTTTAATCACACCGCATTGGTAAAACAGGTACCATCTTGTACATTTAATAAAAAAGAAGTGATAGTTAATTCCAGTGGAAACCCTGGCTTAGCAACTGGCGGAACTGGAGATATTTTGTCCGGCATTATTGCCAGTTTTATCGCACAAGGAATGGGACTGAAAACCGCATCAGCTGTTGCATCATTTATTCATGGTAAAGCTTCTGATAATCTCATTTCTGAAAAAGGGTATCGTGGACAAATAGCGTCAGATTTATTTGACCAAATTCCAAAAATAATATCAAGCTATGAAAAATTCTAAAATTCACTTTTTTGGATATCTTGTTTTGATACTTTTAGGGTCTAGTATTCCAGGCGAATCTATGCCACCCATTATGGCATTAACATGGGATAAAATGCTTCATGTTATTGAATATTCACTTGTGGGATTTCTTGGGATTCGTGCATTTTATTCTCACTTAAAAAACCCTGTAATTTATATGGCAATTTTTGGACTTACTTTTGGCTCCATTGATGAAACATGGCAATCATTTATTCCTGGAAGATTTCCGAGTCATTATGATGTTATTGCTGATGGAATTGGTGTAATATTGGGTGCCTTGACTGGCTCATTTGTGTATAAAAAAATCACATGATCCAACATCTATATATTAAAGACTTTGCTATTATTGACGAAGTCAATTTAGACATGAAACCTGGTTTTACGGTTATTACGGGAGAAACCGGTTCCGGGAAGTCAATTATATTAGAAGCTCTAAGCGTTTGTTTGGGCGCAAAAGCTGATAAACTTATGGTTCGGTTTGGCGCTGATCGTGCTGTAATTGAAACAGATTTTAATCAGACATCCTATCGTCGTCTTATTTCCAATAAAGGTCGGACAAAAGCATTTCAAAATGATGAACCTATCACAGTGACTAATTTGAAAAAATCAAATGAAACAACAGTGGATTTTCATGGTCAACATGACCAACAACTTATTCTTAACACAGATCGTCATATTGATTATCTGGACCATTTCTGTGGTCATAAAGATGATGTAAATAAACTTGGACAGACCTATCAAGAATTAACATCTTATCAGACTAAATTATATAGGATTCGCCAAACCGAAAATGAAAGGCGTGATCGTTTAGATCTTTTGAAATTTCAGGCACAAGAAATTGATTCTGTGAATCCTATATTGGACGAAGATTTAAAATTGGATAAGGATTTTAAAAAAATGAGTCATTTGGAAGATATAATTAAAACGCTTCAATTGGTTCAAAATCAGGTAAATAAAGGAGATAATTCTGTCATTGATATTTTAGAAAATAATTTCCGGTCAATTGAATCATTATTACAGTATGATGAAGATTTAAAACAAATTTCTGAATTGTATCAAACGGCAATTATCCAATTACAAGAAGCGGGAACTGATATTTCGATGCAATTATCCGGTTCTGAATTTGATGCTGAAATTTTATCTGAAATCTCTGAACGACTTCAAGCATTAGAATCCTTAAAAAGAAAATATGGTGGCTCAATTGAAGCTGTATTAAGTAATCGAGACTCCATTCAATTAGAAATAAAATCTTTAACAAAACCTGAATTGTCGGAAGATGAAATTTTAAAGCAAATTAAATTTAAACAAAACCAATTTTCGATATTAGCCAAAAGATTACACCAATCGCGATTAAAAAATGCAAAAATACTTTCAGCAAAAGTCGAAAATGCAATGTCACTTTTAAATATGCCCGGTGCTGTATTCAAAATCAATATTTCAATGAAAAAATCTGATTCAGGATTTTTTGTCATTAATGGTGAAAATGTTGAAGCGAATTCACAAGGAATTGATTGGGTCCAATTTTTTCTTTCTGCTAATCCCGGAGAACCAGTAAAACCGTTAGCATCAATCGCTTCTGGTGGAGAGATTTCACGGATAATGTTAGCCATTAAAACAGTATTTCAGGATTTAGATCCTGTACAAACTTTGATTTTTGATGAAATAGATTCTGGGATTTCTGGAATTGCTGCAGAAAAAGTAGCAGATCAATTATTGAAACTTTCTAAATCTAAACAGGTAATTTGTATTACTCATTTGTCTCAAATAGCCCAAAAAGCCGATTACCATTTGCATATAACAAAAATCGTAGAAAATGACCAAACATTTGTAAAAGTAAATTATTTAAATGAAATAGAAAGTCCCAGAATAATTAGTGAATTATTTGTTGGGACTAAAGAAACGAGTTCTTAATGGATAAAATTCTAATAGAAGGGCAAAAGCCCTTATCTGGTTCTGTGAAAATAAGTGGTGCGAAGAATGCTGTTTTACCCATTATGACAGCAGCTTTAATGGCTAAAGGAAAGTCAGTTATTACGCGCGTACCGGATCTTAGAGATACTAAAACAATGATTCGTTTAATGGAAATTGTTGGAGCAAAATGCACTTTTGATTCAGGGCGACTAGAAATTGATGGTAGCACAGTCAATAATCCTGAGGCTCCCTATGATTTGGTCAAAACAATGCGAGCTTCTTTTTATGTTTTAGGCCCTTTATTGGCTCGATTCGGAACTGTAAAAGTTTCACTCCCAGGAGGATGTGCTTGGGGTCCTCGTCCCGTGGATTTTCATTTAAAAGGATTGGAAAAACTTGGTGCAAAAATTACGCTTGAAAGTGGATATATATTGGCAGAAGCAAAGCGATTGAAAGGGACCGAAATTAGTTTTGAATTTCCATCGGTTGGAGCCACCGGAAATATTGCCATGGCGGCTGTAACGGCGGAAGGTAGAACAATTATTATTAATGCTGCTTGCGAGCCGGAGATTGTTCAACTTTGTGAATATTTAAATGATATGGGTGCAAATATTAATGGAATTGGTACCATGAGACTCGTTATCGACGGTGTTGATTCATTACATTCTGCAGATGTGGATATCATTCCGGATCGCATTGAAGCTGGCACTTTTTTAACGGCGGGCGCACTTTTAGGTGAAATCACGTTAGAAGATATTATACCGCAGCATTTAGATTTAGTTTTATTAAAATTACGAGAAGCTGGATGTAGAATATTAACAACAACAAATTCGGTTACGATTTCTCCAGCAGACTCAATCCAACCCGTGGATATGACCACTGCAGTTTATCCGGGATTCCCGACTGATTTACAAGCACAATGGGTGGCACTTATGTCATTAGCGAAAGGATCATCTATGATTACAGATACAGTTTATCATGATAGATTTAGTCATGTGCCAGAGTTAAACCGGTTTGGCGCAAATATTAAATTAGAAAATAATACAGCATTTGTACCTGGCGTAAATGAGTTGATTGGAGCGCCGGTCATGTCAACTGATATTCGTGCAAGTGCGTCCCTAATAGTAGCAGGATTGGCAGCAAAAGGAACAACTGAAGTGAGCCGTATCTATCATATTGATAGAGGGTATGAACAGATTGAAGAAAAATTTCGCTCATTGGGAGCGAATATTCAGCGGAAAAATTCGAGTGCATAAAAAGCTTTTTTTCGGTGTGAATTGAAGTAATTTTTTCTCTGATTTAATAAGAGTATCAACATATGAAAGTAGTTATTATTGGTGGAGGTGAAGTGGGATTCCATGTCGCCAAAGCATTAAGCGAAGAAAATTATGATATAACCGTTATCGACCTTGATCCTATTAAGTGTCGTCGTGCATCAGAAAACTTAGATGTTATTGTGGTTGAAGGAAATGGCGCCAGCCCAAAAACACTCACTGAAGCGCAGGTGGGTGAGGCAGATTATGTTTTATGTCTAACCCGTGTAGATGAAGTGAATCTAATTGCATCTCAGCAAGCTCATAAATTGGGTGCTAATAAAATCATTGCTCGATTAAGAAACCAACAATACACAGCAAAAGATTCCATAATCCGCCCAGAAAAATTTGGTGTTGACGTAGTTATCCATCCAGAACAAGCCGCTTGTGAAGAAATTATGAGATTAGTAAAACATCCATATGCTGTTCAGGTTATGGATTTTGAAGCTGGCCGGTTGACAATGTTGGGGTTAAATATTAATGGGACCTGTGAAAATGTGATTGGAAAACCATTGGGCCAAGTTTGCACTGAAAATAGTCATTTTCGATTTGGTGTAATTGCTGTTCATCGCGGACAACAAACTATGGTTCCATGGTCAGATTTTGAATTCCAAGATGGGGATATTGGTTATTTCTTAATTAAGAAAGAAGATATTGAGAATTTATTAGGTCTTCTTAGTAAAAAAGTGACAGAAACTCATCGTGTTATGATTGTGGGTGGCTCAAAAATTGGGCGATCTTTAGCAAAGGCTTTACCTAGCGATACGATTAACGTCCGGTTAGTGGATTATAATCGTCCCAAAGCCGGTCAAATTTCCCACAGTATTGAGGAATCCATGATTATTTATGGTGATGGAACTGATATAGAATTTTTAAAATCTGAAATTATTCAAGATGTTGACAGTTTTATTTCTGTAACCGAAAATGAAAACACTAATTTAATTGCAGGATTATTAGCCAAACATTTAGGTGCTAAACAAAGTATTATTCATATTTCTACCACTGAGTATATCCCAACGATTCAGGAAATTGGCGTCGGTGCGGTCATTAGTAAAAATTTATCAACTGTGAATTCAATATTGAAAGAACTTCATACGGATTTAACAGAAATTCCTGTAGTCACATTTGACGAAATAGACTTGGATGTTATTGAATTTCAGCCAGAAACGGGTAGCCCAGTTACTCAGCGTCCATTAAAAGACCTGAATTTTCCAGAAGATAGTATTGTTGGAATCATAAACCATCATGGAAAGATTAGGATTGCTCATGGGACATCAATTTTAACGGATGATGATACGGCTCTCGTTTTTGCAAAACCAAAAGCTATCGCTAAATTGAAAAAATTATTCGGATTATGAAATTTAAACCACTCCTAAATATACTTGGAGCACTTCTCTCTATTCTAGGCATTACGATGGTTTTGCCTATTTTTATTTCATATATCTACGGTGAATCAGATTTTAACGGCTTTATCTATTCTATGTTGATATGTTTGGGAATTGGAGTTCCGGTTTGGTTCTTAACTCGTCATAAACAGTCTTTAACAAATCGAGATGGATATGCCATCGTTACATTTTCTTGGGTAACAACGGCTATAGTTGGTGCATTGCCTTTTTATTTTTCCGGAGCAATTCCCAATATTACGGATGCATTTTTTGAATCAATGTCTGGCGTAACGACGACGGGTTCTTCTATCATTGGGAATATTGCAACCCTTCCGCATCTTCCAAATGGTATTGAAAGTCTTCCACACGGTATTCTATTTTGGCGATCATTTATTCAATGGATTGGTGGAATGGGGATTATTGTTTTTTATATCGCAATATTGCCTTTATATGGTGTTGGGGGTGTTCAGTTATTTAAGGCGGAAGTTCCTGGACCCGTTGCAGATAAAATAACACCGCGTGTTCGCGAAACGGCCAAATTTCTTTGGATTGTTTATGTCGGAATTACAGCGGTTGAAGCTTTTGCGTTAATGGTAGCAGGGATGGATGTTTTTGATGCAATTTGTCATTCGTTAACCACAATGCCCACAGGTGGTTTTTCAACTAAAAATGCAAGCATCGGACATTATGATAGTTTAGGAATTCATTATATAATTATATTTTTTATGTTTCTAGCTGGCATCAATTTCTCTTTGCATTTCCGTGCAATAAGTGGCGATTTCAAATCGTATATCAAAGATAGGGAATTTTTGGTTTACTTAAGTGGAATAATCGTAGTCACAAGCGTTATATTTTTAGCAATTGCCGTACAGAGTAGTCATTTTTCTGGATTGAATTTTAGAGAATCTCTTTTTGCCACTGTCTCAATAATGACAACCACAGGATTTGGATCTGCAGATTATGAAATGTGGCCGGCTGTTGTTCAAGTCATTCTACTTAGTTTAATGTTTGTCGGAGGAATGGGTGGCTCAACTGCTGGAGGTATGAAAGTAATTCGCTGTATGCTTTTGGTAAAATATGCCGCTCTCGAAACAAGAAGAGTTCTTCATTCCCGTGCGCTCATTCCAGTTCGAATCGGAAACCAACTTGTTATTGAAGATGTGGTTCGAAATACGCTTGGATTTTTCCTATTTTTTATGTCAGCCTTTGTTCTTTCAACAATTGCTCTTGCTGCTATTGGATTAGATCTAGAATCTGCAATTGGCGCTGCAGCATCTGCCATGGGAAATATTGGACCAGGGCTCAATCAATTTGGACCCACGGATAATTATGCGCTTTTATCTGATCCGGGAAAGTGGATTCTAACTTTTTGTATGTTATTAGGTCGCCTTGAGATATTTACTGTGATGGTATTATTTAGTCGAACTTTTTGGAAATAAGGAATATTATGTTCATAAAAAAAGAGATTAAAAATCAAATTGGAATTTTAACGATTGATCGACCAGACGCGTTGAATGCCATGAATCCAGATATTTTAAAAGAAATGGATCAGGCTGTAAAAGGAATGATTGCTGATGAAAGTGTCGGTGTTATCATTTTAACGGGTGCGGGTGAAAAGGCTTTTATTGCTGGAGCTGATATCAAAGTGATGCAACAATTAGATAAAAGGGCTGCTTTAGAATTTGGAAAACTGGGTCAAGAAGTCACGATGACAATTGAAGACTCGCCCAAACCCGTGATTGCCGCGGTAAATGGATTCGCTTTGGGAGGAGGCTGTGAAATTGCATTATCGTGCCATTTAAGATTCGTGAGTGAAAATGCAATATTTGCTCAGCCGGAAGTCAAATTGGGACTTATTCCCGGATGGGGAGGAACACAGCGTCTTCCAAGAATTGTTGGAAAAGGGAATGCCATAGAACTCATTATCGGTGGACATATGATTAATGCAGATGAAGCACACAGAATTGGCCTAGCTAATAAAGTATTTCCTTTAAATGACCTACTTGAAGAATCAATGAAATTCGCAAAAATTATTTTGGGTAATGGACCTAATTGTATTGCTGAATCACTCCATTGCATCAATGAATCTGCGAGCCATTCACTTATTGACGGATTAAATATGGAAGTTGATTCTTTTAGTCAATTATTTGAAACAGACGAAACCACCGAAGGGTTAACAGCATTTGTGGAAAAAAGAAAAGCAAATTTTCGGTAAAAATGGAAAGAATTGTAATCCTTGCACCCAATGCATTTAATTATATTGAAAATAAAACAGGTAATATGCTTCTTCGATATCGACCGAAAGAAGTGGTAGCTGTAATAGACCCGGAAAAAGCAGGACAAACAGCTGAACAAGTTATTGGATGGGGAGGGAATATTCCTTGTGTAGCATCTTTCAATGAAACCATTTCTTATTCTCCTACACAACTTGTTATTGGTGCTGCTCCACAAGGTGGTATTTTAAAAGACAATTATCGAAATGAGATTAAAGATGCTCTTTTAGCAAAATGCCAAATTATTTCAGGAATGCATGTATTTTTAAAGGATGATAATGAAATTTTTAACCTTGCAAAAAAAATGAATGTAACAATTTCCGACCTCCGGCGTTCCCCAACACCACCTCATTTTCCCAAGGGGTCTTGGAAAAATAGAAAATTCCCTGTCATGCTTATTGTTGGATCCGATTGTGATACCGGGAAAATGACAACAGCATGGGAATTGGTTCTTGCTCTCAGAAGACTAAACCGAAAAGTAGAATTTGTAGGTACAGGACAAACAGGAATTTTGCTTTCGGGAAACGGTGTTCCCATTGATGCAGTCGTATCAGATTTCATGGCAGGTGAGATCGAGTATTGTTTAGATCAACTTCCTGATAATACTGAATTGGCCATTGTCGAAGGACAAGGCGCTTTAAATAATCTGTTGTACTCGGGGGTTACTTTAGGTCTCCTTCATGGTTCTATGCCCGATTTTCTTATTTTCGCTCATGAACCAGGCCGGAAGATAGATGTGGCAAATCATCCAATTCCTGATTTGGAAATTTTAATGCAAAATTATATAGATTTGATGAAACCTTTTAAACAGTCCAAATTTCTTGGTTTGAATTTTCTCACACTAAAATTACAGAATGACCTTGCCATAGAAACCTGTAATGCTGCTCGATATCGATATGATTTACCTGCAACTGATCTGGTAAGGTTTGGTGGGAAGGACATGATTGAAACAATCCAAAAAGAATTAAACGAATGGAACTGAGTTTTTCAACCTATCGTATTCATCTACATCACACATTTGGAATTGCACGTAGTTCTAATGACTGGTACGATGTGGTATTTATATATATCAAAGATGGGGAAATTATCGGACGAGGGGAAGCTGCGCCGTCACTTCGATATAATGAATCTACTGAACGAATATTATCTGTATTAAAACAAAAAGTAAAATTTCCAGAAATTTGTACAAAGCGAGATACAATTTGGAATCATATTTTACCTCAATTGAAAGGGATTAAGGCATTAGAAGCAGCTTTTTCTATGGCTCTTTGGGATTGGTGGGGACAGAAAAGTGAAAAACCTGTCTCAGAATTATTGGAGATGAATCCAAACAAAATGCCTATCACAAGTTTTACCATCGCTATTGGAGATTTAGATGAAATTGGAGAGAAAATAGAAGAAGCCGATCCTTACAAAATCTTGAAAGTAAAATTGGGAACGCCAAAAATGGATCGAGATATAATGAAAGAAATTCGGCAGCATACTGATAAATTGATTCGAGTGGATGCAAATGAAGGATGGCAAGCGGACACAGCACTCCATTTTTGCAAATGGTTAGCGGACCAAAATGTGGAATTTATTGAACAACCATTTCCAGCAGATCAGCTTAAGGAAACGGCTGTATTAAGAGAGAAATCTCCTCTGGATATTTATGCAGATGAGAATAGCCGTGATTCTACAGATATTCCAAAAATTGTAAATGTATTTGATGGGATTAATATTAAACTCATGAAATGCGGATCATTGGAAGAAGGAAAACGAATGATCAATTTGGCAAAATTTTATGACATGAAAATCATGTTGGGTTGTATGGTCGAATCATCTGTGGGAATTACAGCGGCTGCCCAATTAGCTGGTGAAGTGGATAAGGTTGATCTCGATGGTAATTTACTGATTAACAATGATCCGTATAGTGGAGCGAGAGTCGAAGATGGTAGACTCGTTTTACCAAAAGGGAATGGTCTTGGCATTAGGTTAAACTCAACGGATGATATATTATTATAACATTAATCTGGAATCCATTAACTCTCCGCCTTATTAAAAGAACTTATTTTAAAATTGAATATGAAAATACTCGGAATTGAACATCTCGGCATTGCCGTAAAAGATTTAGCTCAAGATTCATCTTTTTGGAAACATATATTAAATATTGAGCATCGGTCAAAAGAAGTGGTAGAAGATCAGGGTGTTATTACAGATATTTATGATACAGGAAAGGGTAAAATTGAATTACTGGAATCAACTAATATAGAGTCTCCCATTGCTAAATTTATGGAAAATCGTGGCGCGGGAATTCATCATGTATGTTTTGAAGTAGAGAGTATAACTGACGCAATAAAGGAGCTTAAAGAGTTGGGGGTTCATGTTCTAAGTGATGAACCGTCTGTAGGTGCTGAGGGATATAAAGTTGTATTTATTCACCCAAAATCTACGGGTGGCGTATTGGTAGAATTGGCTGAAAAATCTTAAATTTTTATGAAGGAAGTTCATCAAATTTTTTGAATTTATTTTCAATTTCACCACTGAAGACCTTCAGATTCTAAAATATATCTGTAATTTCACTTCTCCATGAATGAGATAATTAAAGATAAATTAAAGCAACTTCCTACCTATCCCGGGGTGTATCAATTTTTCAATGAAGATAAAAAAATAATTTATATCGGGAAAGCTAAAAATCTTCGTAATCGCGTTCGCTCCTATTTTCAGAGTAAAAAACACCAACAAGCCAAAACTATTTCATTGGTAAGAAAAATTGCTGATCTAGAATGGATCATTGTCCGAAATGAAGTTGAAGCACTTATGACGGAAGCAAACTTAATTAAGACTCATCGTCCCCGATATAATATTGATTTAAAAGATGACAAAACTTATCCATTTATTCGGATAACAAAAGAGCCCTATCCCCAAGTTTTATTAACGAGAAAAATTGTCCGTGATGGTTCTAAATATTATGGCCCCTTTACTGATGTTGGACGATTGAGAATGACCTTAAAAGCGTTGTATAAGATTTTTCCAATCCGGAGCTGTAGTTTTTATTTAGATGCTAAAATTGTTGCAGAAAAAAAAGTAAAACTCTGTTTGGATTATCATATTAAAAAATGTGAAGGACCTTGTGAAGGATTAGTCTCCCAATCACATTATCAAGATATGGTGAATCGGATTGAAGATTTCATGAAAGGAAAAACTAAAAAATCGGAAACATATATTTTTGAATTAATGGAAACAGCATCCAAAAACAAACAGTATGAAGAAGCTGCAATTTTCCGTGATCAATTGGAAGCGATGAAATCCTTCAAGGAGCGGCAAAGTCATGTTGCAACAGATTTTGAAGAACGAGATGTCATTGCATTGGCAAGAGAAGATAATTTGGGAGTTGCAGTTATTATCCGCATTCGAAATGGACGTATTTTCAGTCGGGAAAAAGTGTCGTTGCAAGGTTTGGATGAAAATGATGGAACGACACTTCAAACTGTAATTACAAGATTTTACATGGATAGCGATTTTATTCCAAAAGAGATTGCACTTCAAATCCATCCAGAAGATGAAAAGAATCTTAATTCTTGGATTCGTGAAAAACGAAAGGGTGCAGTTCATTTTTTGTATCCAATTAAGGGCGAAAAAGCTAAAGAAATGAGGGTAACCCATCAAAATGCAAAATTATTATTAGGTGAATGGATCATTCGCAGAGTGAAAAGGAAAGAACAAATTCCTAAAATGTTGAGTCAGCTTCAGGAAGATTTAAATATGGATGTGCCACCCAAGCGGATTGAAGCATTTGATATATCTCATTTAGGTGGAACAAATACGGTGGCATCTATGGTTTGTTTTATAGATACAAAACCTAAAAAAACTGAATACCGAAAATTCAATATTAAAACTGTGTCTGGAATTGATGATTTTGCATCTATGCGAGAAGTGGTTTTTCGTCGATACAAAAGAGTTAAAGATGAAGAAAAACCTTTACCGGATTTGATATTAATTGATGGGGGAAAAGGTCAATTAAGTATGGCACTTTCAGCATTAAGAGAATTGGGATTGGACTATATTCCTGCGGTGGGTCTCGCCAAACGATTGGAAGAAGTTTTTGTCCCCGGAAATCCTGAAGCCCAATCCATCCATAAACAAAGTCCGGGTCTCATATTGCTGAGGCGAATCCGGGATGAAGCCCATCGTTTTGCCATTACATTCCAACGGCAAAAGCGGAATAAAGATATGGTCGTTTCCGTTTTTGCCGCAATTCAGGGTATGGGGAAAAAACGACTCGAAAAATTGCTACAAACGTTTGATGGTCCTGGCGAAATAGCTAAACTGACTCCTGAAGTGATTCATGGTGAAACTGGGATACCAATTCAAGTATGTAAAGAAATTCAAAAAATGGCCTCAGAATTTTCAAAGTCACACAAAAATTCATGAGCAATCTTTTTATATGATTCGTATTATTATTAACAGTTAAACTATCTAAAGGTTCGTATGAAAAAAACTCTCTTTTTATTTTTTTTATTTACAGGATTAATTGCACAAAAATATGTTTCTGATAATATTCTAATTCAAGCAATGCCAGATGTTTCCGTCGAAGAATTGAAGCTTAGTTTAGACGAAGCCCGTTTTAAGGTTCAAAAACCTTTAATGAAACGTGTCAATATTTATTTAGTCAAAATCATAGATAGTTCTATTACAGCTCCGCAAGCATTGAAAGAAATTTCTGAGAATCCATGGATTCAACATGCACAATTCGATCATTATATCACTCAACGTCAAAATTTTCCGGATGATTCCGATTTTGGGTCGCAATGGGGCATGCATAATACCGGGCAATCCAGCGGATTAGAAGATGCGGATATTGATGCACCAGAAGCGTGGGATTTATCCATGGGTGGTGTGAATGCATTAGGTGATGATATTGTTGTGGCCATTGTGGATGGAGGCTGTTTATTAACTCATCCTGATTTAGACGATAATATTTGGGTGAATACTGACGAAATATCTGGGAATAATATTGATGATGATAACGATGGCTATGTGGATGATGTGAACGGTTGGAATGCCTACAATTCTAATGGGAATATATCATCAAACGGCCATGGAACTCACGTGGCGGGTACCGTAGGTGCTGAAGGAAATAATAGCAGTATGGTGGTAGGGGTAAATTGGAATGTTAAACTCATGATTGTGATGGGTTCAACAGGTCAAACTTCAATTGCGTTGGAAGCGTACGGTTATGTCTTAGATCAACGTGTTTTATATAATGACACAAATGGCGAACAAGGAGCTTTTGTTGTTGCAACTAATTCAAGTTTTGGGATCGATAATGCCGATTGTTCTTCAGGGAATTACCCATTATGGGATGAGGCATACACAGCCTTAGGAGAAGCTGGAATTCTCAGTGCGGCTGCAACAATTAATGCGAATACCAATGTGGATAATGCTGGTGATGTGCCAACAGGATGTACCAGTGATTATCTTGTAACCGTAACAAATACAAATCGGAATGACCAAAAAGCATCTGCTGGATATGGTTTAGAATCCATTGATTTAGGGGCGCCTGGTAGCAGTATTATTTCCACCTATTCTAATGGATCCACATCGAGCCTTTCTGGAACAAGTATGGCAACACCACACGTTGCTGGTTCCATTGGATTTCTCCATTCAGTCATGACAAATGGCTTTAGCCAGTTTTTTAAAACGAATCCGGGAGATGCTGCACTCGCTCTAAAATCTATGATATTAAATGGGATAGACTCAATCAGCGCATTGGAAAATATTACTGTAAGTGGTGGTCGATTAAATTTATTTAATTCAGCTGTTCTTGTTTCTGAGTTTATGGCATCTGATTCTCTAGATCCAAATTCAGTTTCCAATTTTAATGGAGATGGTTCATTGGGCTCTATAATTCAGCTATTTTGGGAAAATCCAACAACGCTTTTCGGTGGAGATACTATATCAAATTTCGAAAATTATTTATACAAAGATGATTCATTGTTCGTAACTCTTTCTTCCAATATTACATTATTTACAGACAGTTTAGTTATTCCAGGTGGCATTTATGAATACGGGATAATAACCCGACTTTTAGAAAATGATTCAACAAGCGTTGCTGAAGTTATTTCTGTGGAAGCGGAATCCGGAGAATGTCCAAAAGGAGACGCCAATTTTGATGGGGTTATTAATGTGATGGATGTTATAAAAATGCTACAATTACTTTTGCAATGGGAAATCCCAACTCAATCCGAAACGTGTGCGGGGGATATTGATTATGATGGTACGTTGACTATTTTTGACTTATTGTTAATTGCCGATTTAGCAAGTGGTGGATAGGATTATCAATATTTGATTAATCCTTGCTTTATACCAAGGAATCAATAATCCTGGGGCAATCTGAAATAATTTGCCAATTTGTATTTGTGCTTGGATTTCTGCTTACATTTTATCCCAGCTACTATTCCTAATCTGCGTTTGATGGTCAGTGGGAAAAACCAGTACCATAAGCACTTTAAAATATGAACGCCCAAACACTAATCAATCTAAATCTAATTAAAGTCTGCCATTGACCCCCGTCTAAAAAACTCCGTAATTTAGACATTATGGCAGAGTTCAAAATTAAGTCAGATTTCACGCCACAGGGAGACCAACCCCAAGCCATTGAAGAATTAGTTATGGGTGTTAACCGTGGTGATGAATTCCAAACCTTATTGGGTGTAACAGGTTCAGGAAAAACATTCACGATGGCGAATGTGATCCAAGCGGTTCAAAAGCCGACCTTAATCATGAGTCATAATAAAACTCTCGCAGCTCAATTATTTGGAGAATTCAAACAGTTATTCCCAAACAATGCGGTTGAATTCTTCATTTCCTATTATGATTATTATCAACCGGAAGCTTACTTACCTGTATCAGACACTTTCATAGAAAAAGATATGTCTGTGAATGAGGAGATTGACAAACTTCGTCTAAAAACGACGAGTTCTCTTATGGCTCGGGAAGATGTGATTGTGGTGAGTTCAGTCTCTTGTATTTATGGTATTGGATCTCCAAAAGAGTATAATAAAGGGTCTGTTTCTGTTTCCACAGGTGACAGCTTAGATCGAAGAAAATTTTTATTATTATTGGTCAATATTCATTATTCTCGCAATGATAAAGTTTTGGAACGGGGAAATGTTCGTGTCCGCGGTGATGTGATTGAAGTATTTCCAGCTTATGAAGATGCATGCATTCGATTTGAGCTTTTTGGGTCTGATGTAGAATCGATTACCAAATTCGATCCATTAACGGGTGAAATTAAAGAAACTATCCATACAGCTGTCATTTTCCCTGCAAAGCATTTTGTGACAGATAAAGAAACCACATTGCGTGTTATTGGTGAAATTCAAAAAGAATTGACCGAGCGATTGGATTTTTTACGGTCTCATCAAAATCTCTTGGAAGCGCAACGTCTTGAACAAAGAACAAATTTTGATATCGAAATGATGATTGAATTGGGCTATTGTTCAGGGATTGAAAACTACTCGCGATATTTCGCAGATCGTGCACCAGGAGACACACCTTATACTTTACAGGATTTTTTTCCGAAAAACTCACTTACTATTTTGGATGAGTCTCATGTAACGCTACCTCAGATACAAGGAATGTATAATGGAGATAGAGCCCGAAAAGAGACACTCGTTGAACATGGATTTCGGCTTCCAAGTGCATTGGATAATCGACCTCTGAAATATGACGAATTTTTCAAGGCTCAAAAGCAAACGATTTTCACATCCGCAACGCCTTCTTATCGTGAATTGGAAATGACAAAAGGTGTCGTGATTGAACAAGTCATTCGTCCAACGGGTTTGCTGGATCCAGAAGTTGATGTTCGAGAGTCCCGTGGACAAATTGATGATCTGGTTGGCGAAATTAGATATCGAGTAAAACGGAATGAAAGAATCTTGGTGACAACCTTAACCAAAAGAATGTCTGAAGATTTAACTGAGTATTTATCCGGTTTAAATATTCGTGTTCGATACCTTCATTCTGACATTCCAACTATCGAGCGGGTTCAAATTTTACGAGAACTGAGAATAGGTGAATTCGATGTATTAGTTGGTATCAATTTATTACGTGAAGGTCTGGATTTACCAGAAGTGAGTTTGGTGGCTGTTTTGGATGCAGACAAAGAAGGGTTTTTACGATCTAAAAGTTCTTTACTGCAAGTCGCCGGACGAGCCGCAAGAAATATTGAAGGACTCGTCATTCTCTATGGCGATAAAATAACAAAAGCCATGCAATATCTTATTGATACCACGAAAGAAAGAAGAAAAGTACAAACTGAATTCAATAAAATAAATGGCATTACGCCAAGGACCATTTACAAATCAATAGACGACATTATGATATCCACATCTGTTGCTGATTCCATGAGAGAAAAAGAAGATGTGTATGTGCCGGGATATGATAAAGCACACATCCCAGAAGCTGAAAAACAAATCATTTTGATAGAACTACGTAAAGCAATGCTAGAGGCTGCAGAAAAATATGAATTTGAAAAAGCAGTAAAGATTCGAGACGAAATTGAAGAATTTGAAAAAGATTTAGGAATAGCAATATCATGAAAATATTAGTAACTGGTGGGGCAGGATATATAGGTTCACACGTTGTTTATGAATGTATTGACCAAGGTCATGATGTAACAATCTTAGATAATATGTCTCTCGGTTTAGAAGAGAATATTGATCCAAGAGCAACATTTGTAAATGGAAGTACTCATTCAGATTCGGATTTAGATTCCATTATGTCGAACGGTTTTGATGGTATTATTCATTTGGCTGCGTGGAAAGCTGCTGGGGAATCCATGACGAATCCTGCAAAATATGCACATAATAATTTAATTGGCACACTCACCCTTTTAAACGCTTGTGATCGAAATGGAATTATGAATATTGTTTTTTCTTCCACATCATCGGTTTATGGCTTACCAAAATACGTCCCAATAGATGAAAATCATCCCACCATTCCTATTAGTTATTATGGTGAAACAAAATTGCAGATTGAAAAAAATCTCAAATGGTTTAGTGAGTTGAAAGGGATTCGATTTGCAGCTTTACGATATTTCAATGCAGCAGGATATGATCGAAAGGGACGGATCAAAGGGAAAGAAAGAAATGCCTTAAACTTGATTCCAATTGTTATGGAAGTTGCATCAGGGGTTCGAGAAGAAATGCAAATTTTTGGCAACGACTATGAGACCCATGATGGGACAGGGATTCGAGATTATATTCATGTGAGTGATCTGGCTAAAGCTCATGTAAAAGCAATGGGTTATATTCGTAATAATAACAAAGATTTAATGGTAAACCTTGCAACGGGTGAAGGGCATTCAGTTTTGGATGTAATACAAAAAACGAAAAGTGTAACTGGAAAGGAGATTGCCTATCAAATAGTTGGGCGTCGTGCAGGTGATCCTGATAAAGTAATTGCCGTTTCAAATAAAGCTGAAGAGGTATTGAAATGGTCGCCAAACTATTCTGATCTGGATACATTAATCAAATCTACTTGGGAGGTTTATAAATAGAAATGTTGGACTTATTATTTAATTGGAAAAAGACAAAATTCATGTTAAAAACATATTTTAAAGGAGGCCTGTCATGATCGATATTGATAGACTTCAAAAACAATCCGGAATTATTGGTACGTCAGAAGGAATTCGCCATATTTTGGAAATGATATCTCAGATTGCACCTGTGGATATTTCGGCTTTGATTACTGGGGAATCTGGTGTTGGAAAGGAAGTAGTTGCAAAAGCAATTCATAAGGCAAGTAAACGAAATAATGAAAAGCTCGTCGTTGTGAATTGTGGCGCTATTCCGGAAGGGATTATTGAATCCGAATTATTTGGTCATAAAAGAGGATCCTTTACTGGTGCAGGCGAAGATAGAAAAGGGTATTTCGAAGAATCTAATAAAGGGACAATATTTTTAGATGAGATTGGTGAAGCACCTTTGGATACGCAAGTAAAATTGCTCAGAGTTTTGGAAAGTGGTGAATTTATGCGCGTTGGCGAAGTGAAAATGAGATACACCGATGTTCGCGTTATTGCTGCAACGAATAAAAATTTAAGTGAATTGGTGAGAAAAGGTAACTTCCGACAAGACCTTTATTATCGTTTAAAAACCGTAACAGTTGATGTGCCAGCCTTAAGAAATCGGGTTGAAGATATTGGGCCTTTGGTAGAACGATTTGCATTGGAATTTACTCGATCCAATGACATATTATATCGAGGGTTTATGCCGGAAGCGATCCGAGTATTGAAACAATACGAATGGCCTGGAAATGTTCGTGAATTAAAGCACTTTGTTGAAAAGATTCTTGTATTTCAAAAAGGAGAGAGAATTACAAAGGATATTGTACAAAATGAATTAATGGATGTGCTTCCCACCGAACCCAATTATAATCCGGCATTGCCGGTTTTGGTGAATCAATCATCTGATAAAGCAGAGATTGATCTCATTTTGCGTCAACTTTTCATGTTGAAACAGGATACAGAAATGATTCAGAAAATGATGGTGAGTGGTCAAGTGGCGCCAAGTGGACCCACATTTCCCATGATGGATAATCCGGATTTAAGATTTCCCATTCCGGAAAAATCTATGGAAATTACAGATGAAGGACACAAACTTATTCGTGATGATGCAATTGGAGACATGGTGATTAAAGATTTGGAAGAAGAAGCTATTACGCGATCGCTTCAATATTTTAATAATAATAGACGGAAAACTGCAATATCTCTGGGAATGAGTGAACGAACTTTGTATCGAAAAATTGAAGAATTTGGTCTCGAACCCAAAATAAAAAAGAGAGAATAAAATGAAGTATCTTTATTCTATTTTACTTTTCACAGTTTCCATAATTCAAATATCTTGTGGATTCTATTCTATGGCTGGATCAATTCCACCCCATATTAAATCAATTGCCATTCCGCTAATGGATAATGAAACGGCCGAATTTGGTTTGGCAGAAAAAATTACAGATGGGATTTTGGAAGAATTCAATGAAGCTGGAATTTTAAATATCACAGAAGAATCAGTTGCACATTCAATTCTCCGAGGTACAGTGAAAAAGGTAAGTGAAGGTCCTTACACCTACAGTAAGAAGGAATCCGTGTCAGAATACCGATATAAAATTGACGTAAAATTAGAATGGTATGATGTCTCGCAAGACAAAAATCTATTGGAAGGGACGTATTCGGGATTTGGTGCTTACGGCTTAAGTGGGGATATTGGGTCAGACGGAATCGATAATGATAATGACGGAAAAATTGACGAGGAAGATGATGATGAATTTGGAGAGCCACGAGCGTTCGCAACCAAGGTTGCAGTTCGAAAAATTTCAGAAGATATTTTGAATGAAATTATGACAACGTGGTAAAATGAAATTTTTGTCAACCATCTTGTGTCTTAAATTTCATGAATAAAATTGCATCTAAATTGGTATTTTAAAAAAGGGAATTAGACAAAATGGATACAGTCACAATTAAAAAAATTGGTGAGTATGAAGGACAGGAAGTCCAACTAAAAGGTTGGGTTTATAATACAAGAAATGTTGGAAAAATTTGGTTTTTAATTTTTAGGGATGGAAGTGGTTTACTTCAGGGTGTGGTTGTAAAAGGAGAAGCAACAGATGATTCTTTTGATTTGGAACAGGATTTGAATCAGGAAGATTCAGTTATCATCACTGGAATTGTCAAAAAAGAGCCACGATCTGTGGGTGGATATGAATTGGGAATAAAAAATATCACTGTGGTGAATCACGTGACAGAAGAGTTTCCGATTTCCCATAAGGAACATGGTGCAGATTTTTTAATGTCGCATCGACATTTATGGTTGAGATCCAAGCGGCAAAATGCAATTATGCGAGTGCGACATCAGATTGTAAAAGCAATCCGAGACTTTTTTGATGATAATGATTTTACCTTAATTGATTCCCCCATATTTACTGGAAATGCGGTGGAAGGAACCACAACACTTTTTGAAGTTGATTATTACGAGCGTTCAGCCTATTTAACACAAAGTGGCCAATTGTATCAGGAAGCTGGGGCGACTGCTTTTGGAAAAACCTATTGTTTTGGTCCAACTTTTCGAGCAGAAAAATCAAAAACGAGACGCCACTTAACAGAATTCTGGATGGTGGAGCCAGAAATGGCTTACGTGAATTTGGATGAGAATATGACTTGGGCAGAAAACTTGGTGGGTGCCATTATCCAACGGGTTTTAGAACAGTGTCAATCTGAATTAAAAACATTGGAAAGAGATGTCTCAAAATTAGAAGCTATTGTTCCACCGTTTCCTAGAATAACTTACGATGAAGCGGCCAAAATACTCACAGATAAGGGAAGTGATTTTGAATATGGCTCAGATTTTGGGTCTCCCGATGAAACATTAATTTCAGAACAATTTGATAAACCTGTCATGATTCATCGCTGGCCTGCCGGAATTAAAGCATTTTATATGAAACGTGATGAGAAAAACAATGATTTGGCACTGGGTGTTGATATGATTGCACCGGAAGGATATGGCGAAATTGTTGGGGGCGGACAACGAGAAGATGATATTGATATTCTAATAAATACAATTCGACATCATGATTTATCCTTAGAACCGTTTCAATGGTATTTAGATCTTAGAAAATATGGCTCGGTTCCTCATTCTGGTTTTGGACTTGGATTGGAACGAACTGTTGGTTGGATTTGCGGAACAAAACATATTAGAGAAACAATACCATTCCCTAGAACGATGACTAGGTTGGAGCCTTAATTGGACTATTCGGGCCGAATTTCAATTTTTGGGGGGCGTGATATCACGCCAGAAGTGTATGAAAATACGGTTGAGATTGGTCGGCTACTTGCTCAGAAAGATTTCTTGGTTTTTTGCGGTGGTGGATCAGGCGTAATGGAAGCAATTTCAAAAGATGTTTGTGAAGAAAATGGCACAGTTATTGGTATTTTGAAAGGACGAGATTTATCGGAAGGAAATGAGTTTTGACAATTCCAATTGCAACTGGAATGGATATCGCAAGAAATGCACTTCTTGCCTATGCTTTTCAATTAAATAAAGCGGTGATTGGCTATGAAACTTGGGATATTGATAATGTGATTCAAGCTGATTCACCCCATGATGTACTTACAAAATTAAATATGGAATTAAATCGTGTATAAAGTTAAAGTATTAGTTTCTGGAAAAGTCCAAAAAGTTTGGTTTAGAAAACAAACTCAAACTAAAGCATTGGAATTTGGATTAACAGGTTGGGTAAAAAATATATTTAATAATGCTGTCGAAATTATGGCTGAAGGTAATATGGATAATTTATCGCTTTTACTCGGATGGCTACAAGATGGGCCACCATTAGCAAAAGTAAAAAAAATAAGTATTGAATGGTTTGAATGTGAAAGTGAGTATAAAACATTTGAGATTCATTGATGAAGATTGCACTTTGCCAAATTAATCCTACCGTAGGTGCTTTTGAAATTAATCAAAAGCTTATCTTGATGTATTACAAGAAAAGTATTGAAGCAAATGCTGATATTGTTGTATTCCCAGAATTATCTATACCCGGATATCCACCCCAAGACCTTTTATGGGAAAGTGGATTTGTGGACCAAAACTTAGCATGTTTAAACGAAATTGCTTCAAAATCAACCCTTCCTTTAATTATTGGATATGTTCGTCAAGATAATGGGAAAATATTCAATTCTGCCGCAATCTGTTTTGAAGGGAAAATCCAATTCTCAACGGATAAAATATTACTTCCAACTTATGATGTGTTTGATGAAGACAGATATTTTACAGGTGGTAACACGCCCAATGTATTTGAAATTCCACTCAAGGATTGTAGCGTTCAAGTTGGCCTCCAAATTTGTGAAGATTTGTGGGATCGTGAATATGAGTGCAAAGTGAGCCAACTTCAAAAAGAAAATGGCGCCCATGTTATTATTAATATTTCAGCATCGCCTTATCATGATGGACGATTGGCAGAACGAACAGATCTTATTTTGGAAAAAGTGAAAGAAAGCAAACTTCCTTTTTTATATTGTAATATGGTTGGGGCACAAGATGAGCTCATTTTTGATGGTGAATCCTTAGCATTTAATTCCAATGGGGATTGTATTGGTCAAGGCGAAGTATTCAAAGAAGATTTGGTTTTAGTTAATCTTGAAAGGACTCAAGCACTAGAAATCCACAATACATCTCGTGAAGAAAAAATGGTTCGAGCCTTGTGTCTCGGAGTGGCAGATTATTTTAAAAAAACGGGTCACACAGAAGCCGTATTAGGATTGTCCGGTGGCATAGATAGTGCCTTGGTTGGTGCAATAGCAACAGAAGCTCTTGGCTCGGAAAATATTCATGGAATATCACTCCCATCAAAATTCTCCAGTAACCACAGTTTATCAGATGCACAATTATTAGCAGAAAATTTGGGGATTGATTATCGCATTATCCCAATTCAAGAAGCTGTGGATGGTATGGAAACTGTATTACATCCACATTTTTTGGGTTTAGAGCCTAATGTTGCCGAGGAGAATCTTCAAGCCCGAGCTCGCGGGAATCTATTGATGGCATTATCAAATAAGTTTGGTTGGATGGTTTTATCTACAGGAAATAAAACAGAATTGGCTTTAGGATATTGTACGCTTTACGGTGATATGAGTGGTGGATTAGCTGTGATTTCAGATTTGAGTAAATCCGATGTGTATGCATTAGCAAAATGGATTAATACTAAAACTCCGGGAAGAATTCCTGAAGGAAGTATTAGCAAGCCGCCCTCCGCGGAATTAGCGCTAAATCAAGTCGATCCTTTTGATTATGATGTGGTTAGTCCTTTAGTTGATGCAATGGTTGAAGACCGTAAATCTCCTTCAGAATTGATACAAGATGGAGCGGATCAGGAATTAGTAAATTCACTTTATCAAAAAATTCGATTTAATGAATATAAACGTCGTCAAGCAGCGCCGGGGCTTCGAGTATCATCTAGGGCTTTTGGTGTTGGTCGGCGGATCCCAATCGTAAATCACTACGAAGGTAAACTCAAATGAAAACTCAACTTTTAATTCTCATTCTAATTTCGCTTCTCGGGGCGCAAAATGGGGCACCGGCAAGTTTTTGGAGTGGGTATTCCCAAGATGAAAAAATTGCCTTTATTAATGGGGTTTATGGGGCAATCTCTAAGTTGAAATCCCACCATAGATCCGAAGTGCGAAAACAATTTCATCATGAAACTAATTGGGTTGAACCTTATTATATAGAACGATTTTATGAAATTGCAGATGAATACCGTTCACAGGAAGCTGGATATAATTTAAAAATTCTGGCGCTTCACATGGACGCACTTTATTCCAATTCAGACAATTTAAACATTCCGGTTATGGAAGCATTACGTGTTGTATCTCTTATGCAGGATGGGGAGCAAAAAACGGCGAATGTTCGCTTATTGAGAGCGCAACATAAATATAATAAATAAGATTGAGTTTTAACTTATTTGAAATGTTGGTATCTGATAAAATAGCCTAATTACGAGACCATTTCATGAAAATAATTAAACTTATCCTTTCAGTCCTTTTTGTTTTTTCTTTTGGATTTTCTGAACACCGAAAAAATAAAACGCATAAACATAAAAAGCATCGTAAGCACAAGGTTCACCATGTTGTTAAATACCATAAACCCCGAATTTATATTGGAGCCAATTGGCGATGGAATCATTAGGGTCATTGGATACATGATTGTGGAGTTCACAACCGAGTTGTAGTCGTAAAAGAGACAGAAGATAATAATAAACATGAAACTGTTTTACAGATTATTGAGGAAATAGAGAAACTGGCTGAATTGAAAGAAAAAAGACTTATTATCGAAGAAGAATACTAAAAAAAGAAAAAGGAATTATTAAAGCGGATTTAAACCTTTTATTGTTTTGAGTAACCAGTAATTAAGCGCTTGAATGCTATAGAAATAAAGAAGGCTGTTTTATCCATATTTTATATCATAATTGAAATATATTTTTGGCAGATTTTATTTTGTAATTATCAAAAATGTTTAAACAAAATTTTTTCCAATTATATTCTAATTTTCTCTCTATAAACCAAACCCTTTACTCTGTAATATTGATGGATGAAAACGGCTCACATCCGCAACTTTTGTATAATCGCCCATATCGACCACGGGAAATCAACTCTCGCTGATCGCCTCTTGGAAGAAACCAATACTCTCTCTAAGAAAGATATGAAAGCCCAAGTTCTGGACAGCATGGATTTGGAACGAGAACGTGGAATTACTATCAAAAGTCATCCCATTCGCATGGAATATCAACATAGTGATGGTAATTGCTATGTTCTGAATCTTATTGATACACCTGGACATGTTGATTTTTCTTACGAAGTCTCTCGATCATTGGCAGCTTGCGAAGGCGCTTTACTTTTAGTGGATGCGGCTCAAGGCGTAGAAGCTCAAACTGTGTCCAATACCTATCTTGCGATTGAGAATGATCTTACTATAATTCCAATTTTAAATAAAGTTGATTTACCCTCTGCCATGGTAGAAGATGTAAAAATTCAAATGATGGAATTGATCGGCTGCGATGAGAATGAAATTATTGAAGCCAGCGCAAAAAGCGGAATTGGAATTCAAGATATTTTTGATGCAATAATTAGCCGAATCGATCCCCCAAAAAACAATGTTGAAGATAAAACTCGCGCATTAATTTTCGATTCCGTGTATGATAATTATAAAGGGGCAATACCATACGTCCGTGTGTTTGATGGTGTATTGAAACCTGGGATGACAGCTCAGTTTTTTTCCCATGGTCGCGAATATGAAATTACTGAAACAGGGCACTTTATCTTGGATAAGGTAAAGACAAATGAACTTCGGTCAGGAGAAGTGGGATATGTGGTTGCCAGTATTCGTGATATGGCCCATATTGAGCCGGGTGATACAATCACTGTAAAAGAGAATAAAGCAGATAAAAGGTTACCGGGATATAAAAAGATTAAACCTATGGTTTTTTCTGGTCTCTATCCTGCTGAAGCAGATGATTATGATCAACTTCGCCAAGCATTAGAAAAATTACAACTCAATGATGCTTCATTGGAGTTTACACCTGAAACAAGTCAAGCCCTTGGTTTTGGTTTTAGATGTGGATTTTTGGGCTTACTTCACATGGAAATCATTCAGGAAAGATTGGAACGTGAATTTGATTTGGACTTAGTAACAACCACACCCAATGTTGTTTATGAAGTCCTATTGCGTACCGGAGAAACTATAAAGGTGGACACGCCAGCAAAAATGCCATCCACTAGCGATATGCAAGCCATTTTAGAACCAATTGTTTCTGCAGAAATTTTGACACCAAAAGAATATATTGGCAGTATAATGACTTTGTGTCAAAAAAAGCGGGGTATTTATAAGAATACTCAGTATTTATCACCAGAGAAAGCGCAACTTCATTATGATTTACCATTGGGCGAAATCATCTTTGATTATTATGATAAATTGAAATCAATTTCCAGTGGATATGCCTCATTCGATTACGAATTCAAAGCATTCGAAAAAGCTCAACTTCAAAAATTGGATATCTTAATTCACAGTGAATCTGTTGATGCCTTATCAACAATTTGTCATGCAGATGATGCTTATCATCGTGGCGTGGCGCTGTGTAGTAAACTTAAAGAATTGATTCCAAGACAAATGTTCGAAGTTGCGATTCAAGCTGCAATCAATAGCCGAATTATTGCAAGGACGACGGTTCGAGCCCTTAAGAAAAATGTAACTGCAAAATGCTATGGTGGTGATATTAGTCGAAAAAGAAAATTGTGGGATAAGCAAAAAAAGGGTAAAAAGCGTATGAAAATGATTGGGAAGGTGGAAGTGCCGCAAGAAGCTCTTTTGGCAGTTCTACAGGTAGATAACGACTGATTGAATGAATTCCTATTGGGGCTCGACCCGCTCACCACTCTATAGTTTTCTTTTTACAATTCCATTATTTCTCATTTACGAAATTGGAATTTTACTTACTTCATCCAATGATATATTTGTTTTGCGGAATGGCGCCGATGCGCTTATGAGACAAATTTTGGCAACTTTTGGTGTTTCAGGATTAGAGTGGATGGGTGGCATTTTTTTTGTCGGTTTCATTATTACTTTCATTCTTCAAAGAAAATTTTGGGAAAAATCTCAAATTCATGGGGATTTTTTACTTATCATGATGGGTGAAAGTGTGGTTTGGTCTGCCCTACTTTATTATTTCATGTCCAATGTAAATTTACTTTTGATGAATCCAACAGGTTCATTGTTGATTCAACGAGTCACCTTGGCAGTTGGCGCAGGGATTTATGAAGAGTTTCTTTTTCGTGTGCTTCTTATAGCAGGGATTTCGGGTATTCTAGGTTTTATATTTCAATGGTCAGAAAAAATGAAAAATGGAATGGCCATGGTTATTGCTGCGGGTATTTTTTCATCTTTCCATTTTATTGGTGAATATGGTGATTATTTTTCATTCAATATTTTTATGATTAGATTCTTGGCTGGAATCGCATTAGGTTCACTTTACTTTTTACGTGGATTCGGAATCACCGCATGGTCGCATGCTATTTATGATTTAATTGTTCTCACTCAAATGACAACACAACATGGAAATTCTTTTTAAATTTTATGATGAAAATGTTTAAATATTTTATCTGTATCATTTCAATCTGTGTATTAAAAGCTGATCTTTCTCATGGAAGATTGTCCATCATTCCTGAATATGATCAAAATAGAGTTACGATTTTATTCAGTGGACACCGGACAGATCAATTCAATCAAGAGCTGTTTTTATTTTCTGTTCCACATGATGTTGATTCAGTTTCCCTGATTAGTACTAAATCGGACGGAGGATTGGAATTCATCACAGAGTTGACAATGGAAAAGAATGGACTCAAATGGGTAAAAGTTTCTAAAGATATGATTGAATTCGCCTACATGATTAATTCGTCTAAATATGAAAATTCAGGTGAACGAAATTTTGAATATGAAATTTCCTTCTCAGAAAAAGTGCAGAGTCTCAATCTGGAAATTCAACAACCACTTTCAGCTGAAAATTTTTCATATACAGGATTCAATGGGGAAACCACCGACGATGCTCATGGACAAATAAATCATACAGTAAAATTAGAGTCAATTGACGCATTTCAAAAGCGACTCATTTCGTTTTCCTATTTAAACCCACGTGGATTAACAACACGAGGTGTTTTGGCAGACCTCATGAATTTGTCACAACAAAAAGAATCTACGGATGTCCCGAGAAAAAAAATAAAACGTCACAAACTTTATAGTTGGGAACCCATAATTGCTTTAGGGATTGTTACCTTATTCATTGCATTGATACTGTTTAAAAACCGTAATCATCAACTTAAGCATCATAACCATTGTTCACAGTGTGGACAACAATTAAACTCGGCAGACAAATTCTGTGCAGAGTGTGGAGAAAAAACTTAATGTTTCCTGTTCTATTTGAAATTGGCCCCATCACAATCTATTCCTTTGGCTTTATGCTGGTGATGGCTTTTTACACAACTTACTTTCTATTAAATTATGATTTACAAAGAAAAGGCTATCAAGAAAAGTTAGCTTCAGACATGATTTTCTGGGCCGCCATTGGTGGCATATTGGGATCGAAAATTTATTATCTTTTAGAAAACCTGGATCAAGTTATTCAGGATCCATTTGGCATGATTTTTAGTGGATCGGGGTTAGTGTTTTTAGGAGGCCTTATGGGCGGAACATTAGCGGTAACCATCGTTTTAAGAAAGAACGATTTACCGTGGCTAACTTTTGCAGATATTGTGGCGCCTCTTCTTATTTTGGGATACGGAATAGGTCGAATCGGATGTTTCCTTGTGGGAGATGATTATGGTATTCCCACAACTTTACCATGGGGCGTTTCGTTTCCAGAAGGATTACCACCCAGCACATCCTCGGTTTTTTCTGCTTATTATCCTTGGATTGATATTTCGGGATTTGAACCGGGCGTATTATCCGTTCATCCCACTCAATTATATGAATTTACAGCGGCATTACTCATTTTCTTTTTTCTATGGAAACGGAGAAATGATGTGAAAATTGCAGGAAGTTTATTCTTCATATATTTGATACTTGCAGGATTGGAAAGATTCAGTGTGGAATTTATCCGGACCAATGAAAAGTATCTTTTTGACTTTTTCTCTGGCTCCCAAATTATTTCTATATTGATGATGATAATTGGAACTTATTTTTTATTAAACCCAATTATTACCAGCGAAAAAGATGCTTCGTAAATATGGCATAATATTTATTTTTTGGGCAAATGTTGGACTTGCTCAAGTTTCCGTGTCAATTGCTGAATATAGACCTTTCCCTGAAAAAATTGAATTACTGGGAATTGAACCGACTAAAGTTGGATGGTCTATTGCGAATAATTTATTACTCTTGGATGTGAATCACAGTGAATTGATTGAATTGTCATCATTTGGAGATGTAACTCTTTCCGGTGGGTTTAACCAAAGATCCAGTTCCTTTAACGAACTTATTTGGATGGGACTTTCACCCAATGGAATTCAAGTTGTGGATCGACTCGAAAATAAAATCATAACGTTAGACTATCATTTGAATTCAATGGGTGAATCAAAATTGAATCGTCATATATTCCCAGAATTAGGCGCTTTGGATTCTTGGGGAAGATTATTCCTTTATTCCAGAACGTATAATGTTATTTTTTCGGTAGAACAGAAACGGTTGATTGAAACGCCTTTTATTGATTTAACTAAAGAATTTGGGAAATCAGCATGTCTTAAAGATTTAGAGGTAAACCAGGATGGAGAATTAGCTTTTTTGGATTGCGATGGAACAGTTCATATCTTTAATCGTTTGGGACAAGTCCAACTTTATTATCCATCTAAAATCGATAACGCTGAATTTTTGGTTCCTGTTCGACAAAGATGGTTTGTATTCAATACACAAGGCGAAGGAAGGTCCATTAAAACAAATGAAACGGTTACCATTCCCGTCGCCAGTTTACCCGTTGTGGATATTGCATCTTTAAATCGATCATTAGCCATCCTCTCTAATGACCATATCCTAATTTTGGATGTCAAATAAGACTCGGACTTTATTTAGCTTTTTAATTTATTCAACCTGTTCTGTCTTTGGGCAGGTTTCTTCTGCAGTTGATACAATCTTGTCAATTCCAGAAGATAATTCAATTCAATGTAGTCATTCATTTTTAATTGAATCATCTCTTTTTATTTTTCAGGATGGCTTACCTGTTCCGGTGAAATACATTGACCCAATTTTAGGAAGAATTATTCTCGATAAGAAAATAATAAATCCGCCTATTATTATTAAATATGATTATTTGTCAAATGGACTTCCATTAAAAATTGGTCCGAAATGGAAAATGCTACCGAAATTAGATTTTTCAAAAAAGAGTGAATCAAAATCAATCGTTTCTGTAAATAAAAAAAGTAGAAACGATGAAAGTAACATTTTCACATCCGGTCATATTTCAAGACAATTATCCATAACGCCATTGGGTGGTTCGGATTTTTCGGGTGGGCTTCAAATGCAACTGAATGGAAAGCTGTCTGAAGACATCCAAGTGAGTGGCGTTTTAACAGATCAAGCTTTACCAATCCAACCGGAAGGCGTCACGCGAGAGTTGGAAGATTTGGATAAAGTCTATTTTTCAGTTACACATTCTAAATTCAATATTAATGCGGGAGATATATTATATAAGCATAATAATATTAACAGAAAACTCGTAGGAATAAAAAATAACTTTAATACTAATAATTGGTCAGGATCAAGTGTTTACGGTGGATCAACTGGGGCTTATTCATCTATTGAAATAATGGGACGTGATGGTGATCAAGGACCCTATCAATTGGTGGGGAAAAATGGGAATAGTGATATAATTGTTTTATCTGGAACTGAAAAAGTTTGGGTAGATGGTCATGTATTGATTCGGGGATTAAATCATGATTACACCATAGATTATTCATCTGGAGAGATTCATTTTACGCCCAAAAACCTAATTCACTCTGCTTCACGAATTTTTATTGAATATGAATATTCTGATTTTCAGTATCAAAATAGTTTCACTGGCGGCTCGCTTACAAAAGGACTTGGTAAAATAGGGCGTTTGAATTTTGGATTTTATAGAGAGTCTGATCAATTTCAGAAAAGTAATTGGGATCAAAATATTATAGATTCGTTATCTGCAATTTCCGCGACTGAATTGAAAACAAGTACAGCTATTTTTGATTCTCAAGGAGATTATGTTTTAGTTGGCTCAATATTTATTTATGATTTGTCAAAGTCGGAAAATTTGAATGATCGGTATTCTATAGCTTTTGAATTTGATCCGGATGGAAATTATCAACGTCAAATATCGAATAAAGGACAAATCTATTATGAGTATTTTGAGAAAAGCTCAGAACAATCGTTTCGTATTGACAGTTATAGTCCATATCGAACTATTTATGCACCCAAATCACAATCATATAGCTTCATTGGAAGTGATGTAAAAATTGGCAAACATGTTTCATTAAAAACGAATATTTCAGGAAGTGGTTTTTACCGAAATGTGCTTAATCAATCCTTGGAAAAAGAAAATGGATTTTCCCGTCGCTTTGATGTAACTATTGACTCTGTTGAGATTGGTCCTGGACGCTGGACTCTGTCCGTTTCGGATTGGGATAAAGGAGAAACCTATAAAGCTTTAGGAAGAGAAATTGATATTTTACAAACTCGAAACTGGAATTTGGATTCAACCATTCATAACGGCGTTCGAGAATCCCATATAAAAACAAAATATTCTATGATTGATATTGGAGAAACCGACTTTGATCTATCTCGATTAATTATGGGTGGAATTCAAAGGGAGCGGACAGAATTCACTCAAAAAATTTCATATCCTTTATTTAATCGATCATTTATAAAAATAAATTCAGTTAAAAAGGAGCGAAGCATTTTCAAAAGAATGGAGGGTAGAGCCGAAACTCATTTTTTTAAAATGTCACCATTTTTATCCTATTTAGTGGAGGAAGAATCTGAGCAGAGCCGATTTAAATATTCAGGTGTTGGATTTAATTTTAATCGAGATAATAAAAAGATTGAATCCGGCGTTAACTGGCGAAATGACGATTTTTGGGATAATGATTCATCCTGGAAAAAAGAATCTCAAGATATGATAGGATTCCTGAATTATTCATTCAAATCAAAAACCGGTTGGAAACAAGATGTCATATTTCAAAAAAGGATAAAATCATTTAACAATAATTTGAATTCATTTGATTATTCCTTGGCGCAAATTAATATTTCATTTTGGAAGCCCCTAAATCCAATTCGATGGGAAACTCGATATAAAATAGAAGAATCTCACTCGGAAGAAAGGGCAATTGTTTATGATTCTATTGGAACGGGATTAGGACAATATCGTTATGATCCAATTTTCAATACTTATGTTTCAGATCCAAACGGTGCATACATTTCTTATACTGTTCCCACGGGAAATCGAAATCCAAATACTGTTTTGAGTGGTATACAATCATTCGAATTGGATTTAGGGAAAATAAATGATTTCCCGAATGTTTTGATCCGAGGAAATTTAAGATTCGATTTTCGTGGGACAAAATCAACTCTAAGTAATGTGATAAATCCAACTTTATTGGATTCAACAATTTTCCGTTCCTTTTTAGATTCAAGATTAGACCTGATATATAATGGCGACAAACGGTTGGTGGTTTGGATCGAGAATCGCCATTCCCTAAATGGTTTAGATCCACGTGGTAACGATCTTGATCATTTGACCAAAATTGGGTTCGATATAAGTCAATCAGTTACAAAATCACTCTTAATTACGAATCGGTTAACCTTCCGAGAAATGGATGTTGAATCATCCATTTCGTCGTTACGAAATCGAGAAATAAAGGGAACTTGGAATGAAACAAAATTACAATTTCGATTTAACTCATTTATGGATTTGGACTTTGGAATAATAGGTGGAGTTGATGAAGGAATTCAGCAAGGAAATTCATTTCAGGCAAATGCCTTAGGATTCAAAATGGATGGGCGTGCTTTTCTGAATAAAATGGGACGATTTCAAACTGGAATCAGTTGGGTGAAAGCAAGCGAAAATAATGATGCAGAATTTCTTCCACCGGAAGCATTAAATGGATTCCCAATAGGAAGCAGTTTCCGGTCAAATACCCGCGTACAATATTTTCTGAATCAATCTGTCTCTATGATTTTTTCCATGACAACAATTCATGATGATCGATATGATAATTACGTCACTTTTCAGGGAGAAATTCGTGCGAATTTCTAACGTAATTATAATCGTTTCATTCGGTTGGATTTGTGGACAAAACATTGAGATAAAATCTTTAAACCCTAATATTGTTACAGATACACTATTTTCAATATTAGAATCAGATGAGAATCTTTCAACAGAATTCCAATTAAAATTCTATTCTATTGAATCAAACCAGTCAATGTATAAAAGAGTACATGTTGAGCAGAGTTTAGATTCGATTATTTTTTCAGGGTTAGATAATTTTCGTCCGTCATTTTCAAAACGATTAAAAACTCCATTTCAAAATACAAATGTGGGTGAAGGATTCTCAAAGATCGGAAAAACTATATTTCATCGTTATTATTTCTTAAACGGTCTGCCACAGATAAAATATGGAATTTTTAATCAAGAAAAATTGGGAGCTATTATCCATTTTCGACCAGATTTTCAAAGCAACTTTTCAGGTCTATTCGGTGTAAGTCAAAATAAAGAAGATTGGGATATTACTGGCGAAATAAACTTCCATCTTGAAAACTTGATGCAAACAGCAGGGATGATAGATCTAAAATGGAAACGGGTTGATTCCTTGTCTCAATTAATCAAATTTCAGATAGTTGAGCCTCATCCGTTCGGAATGGACTTTGGTATTGATTTCCAGTATCATCACGAATTGATTGGTGGCTACTATACATTCATCGAAAAAAAATCTCTTTTAAATATTTATTTACCGTGGGAAGCACAATCAAAAATTGGGATAATTTCCGGTGTCACAACTCCCACACTAAATGGTGAATTAAATGGGTATAACAAAATTGCTTTCAAAGCATTTTCGTTTTCATTATTACGTGATTCTAGAAATGAAAGATTATTACCAAATCGTGGTCAATTTTTTTGTGTGGATATGGATCTAGGATTGCAGGATAAATCCACTTTTTTAAAAAGTAAATTTGATTATCAATATTATCATTCACTTAAATCAAAAGTGCATGTTTTTTTTCAATTGCGTTTAAATAATATTCATGATTTTGAAAAACCAGTTCCAAAATCACGATATATGTTTTACGGTGGAACATCAACTTTACGTGGATATAAAGAACAATCATTTGCTTCTCCAAATTTTCAAATAGCAACTTTAGAATTTGGTTTTCAACCGGTTCGAGAATTTGAAGGAAAAGTATTTTTAGATGGTGTATTGGATGAAACTGTTGAAGGTGAACCATTAAAATATGGTTATGGATTTGGAATAACCCAAATTAATAAGAATACGCTTATTCAAATAGAATATGCTCTGTCAAAAGAAGGTGGAATAAATGACGGTAAACTCCATATTAAATGGGTGTCTCGATTGTAGTAATAGAAAGAAACTCTGATTAATTTTCGCTATGATTATTCTAAATAAACTAAGATCAATCATTATTCTTCTCATGATAGTTTTCTGTGGAAGTTGCGACTCTAAACGGGAAGCCTTAGGCGCAAGTAATGAAATTCGAGTTATTTGTTCTGAATTAGATAAACCGATCATTCGCGATTATCTTAGTTCCATATTTACAGATACACTTTTTACACCAGAACCTGAACCTTATTATTATTTAAAATTTTCAGATCCATTAGTTTATAATGAGCTCAATGATCAATCAAAAGTTGTGGTGGCGGCTGTAGCTCGAGATGAAGGAAACTCAGGGTATCAATTAGTTAAAAAATTATTACCAGCCAATCAATTCAAAGAAACAGAATTGGGTGATCCTGTAATCTTGGCTAAAGATGTGAATGCTCGAAACCAATTATTTATGATTATAAACGCAATGTCTGTGGAACAACTTTTTGCAACAGTTGAATCGAAAAAGGACTTTATTAGGAAACAGTTTTATGATCTATTTGTGGAACGTCAAAGCCGATATATTTTTGGAGATGATCGTAATAAAAAGCTGGAAGATTCACTCAAAACTGAATTTGGTTGGTCAATGAAAATCCCGTGGGGATGGACTAAGATTAAAGCGAATTTCGATTCACAATTTGTTTGGTTAGGCGCTGAAATGCCATTCCAATGGATAGGCATTGGATGGGAAGATGGAAACTTAGTGGAAAATGAATTGGAAGCCGGAGAATATATTTGGGACTGGCCAAAATCTCATTATGGGTTTATCCAATTTCATGATTATAAATTCAAGTTAAATCAAACACCCTATGGGAATTCCAACGCTTTTCGAGCTGACGGTATTTGGGAAACAATTAATGTTAAAGAAGCAAAGGGTGGCCCTTTTAGGTCTTATGTTTTCTACGATGAAAATAATGATAAAACCTACCATATTAATTATTTAATTCATCATCCCGGCAACGATAAATCAATTTTCATGAGGAAATTAGATTTGGTTGTAAAAACTTTTAAAATTGAGTTTGAATGAGAATTTTAATTACAGGTGCTTTTGGACAATTAGGAATTGCATTAAGTCAAAAATTGCAGGAACAACATGATATTTGTCGAACTGGGCGAAATATTCCAAGCGGTGAAACTGGAATTACGTTGGATATCCAAAACCAAATTATAGTAAAAAATGTCATTGATGTTGTTCAACCAGATTTGATAATTAATCTTGCAGCCATGACGAGTGTAGATGGCTGTGAATCAAATCCCAACCTTGCAAAAGAAATTAATATTGCTGGCGTTCAACATTTATGTGATTCATTTAACGGCAAAATAATCCAATTTTCCACAGATTATGTTTTTGATGGAGAAAATGGTCCGTATTTTGAAGAAGATGCCGTTTGCCCAATATCTATTTATGGTGAAACTAAATTAGCTTCCGAACGTATTTTACTAAACCACAATCCTAATCATTTAGTGATTCGGGGCAATGTCATTTATGACGATTCTTCCACAACAAAAGCCAGCTTTTTGAATTGGGTTGTGAATTCATTAACCAATCAAAAAAAAATCAATGTAGTAAATGACCAAATTAATAATCCAACATGGACAAAATCATTAGCAGATGTATCTTCACTTTGTATTAACAATAATCTTTCGGGCATCGTGCATTGGGGAGATGCGGATTATTTAAATCGATTTGAGTTCGCAAAAAAAATAGCTGAAAAATACGAATTGGATTCAGAATTGATTTCTCCAATTACTACTAAAGCATTGAATCAACCAGCACCAAGACCCTTGAAATCGGGTTTAAAATCTGATAAGTTAGTTGAAGTTTTGAATGTGGTTCAACCATCCATTGATGATTGCCTTAATGCCATTTTACAAAAGAAAAATTAAATGAAAACGCTCATCATTTCGCCCACGTATAATGAATCCAAAAATATAAAAAGTTTGGTAGAGCAAGTTTTAGGACCTAATCCAAACTTTCATTTATTGGTGGTGGACGATAATTCTCCTGATGGAACTGCAGCAAAAGTGAGAGACCTTCAAAAAATGTACCCCACTCTTTATCTTGAAGAACGGCCTGGAAAAATGGGGCTCGGAACAGCTTACATTTTTGGGTTTAAATGGGCTCTGAAAAATGACTACGAAGCCATCGTTCAAATGGATGCAGATTTGTCCCATGATCCCAAGGATGTTCCGATACTTGTGGGGCAATTGGCGGAAAATGATTTAGTAATTGGGAGTCGGTACATTAACGGCGTGAGTGTTGTCAATTGGCCCATCAGCCGCTTGATTTTGAGTTATGGTGCTAATATGTATTCCCAGATTGTAACAGGAATGCCCATCAATGATGGGACGGGTGGATTTAAAGCATGGCGCTCATCCTTGTTAAAGCAAATTGATTTCAATAAAATCAGATCTCAAGGCTATTCTTTCCAAATTGAAATGAATTTTCGCGCTTGGCGAAAAGATGCTCGGATCAAGGAAGAACCGATAATTTTTCATGATCGAACTATTGGCGAATCTAAAATGTCAAAATCTATTATGTATGAAGCAATCTGGATGGTGTGGCGACTACGGATTTGGAAAATATTTGGATGGAATTAAAGCCTGAATGAAGGCATCTGTTTGTATTGTGAATCTGAATGCCCGAAAGCATTTGGGGCCGTGTATTGATTCATTAAATACTGCTTTGGATGGATACGCATACGAAATCATTTTGGTGGATAACAATTCCCATGATGGTTCTGTAGAATATATCCAATCCAACTATCCGGTAGTATTTCTTATCCAAAACTCGAGAAACGAAGGATATACAAAAGCCATGAATCAAGCTTTGCATCAGGCTGAAGGCGATTACATTTTCATTTTGAATCCCGATTCTCGTTGTGATGCATACTCTTTAGCTAAACTTATTGATTTTATGGAATCGGATCCGTCCATTGGGATTTGTGGTCCAAAAGTCTTGAATGAAGATGGCTCATTTCAAAAATCATGTCGGCGTGGCATCCCGCGCCCCCAAGCTGTTTTTTCTTATTTTTTAGGTTTATCAAGCCGATATCCGAATGATACACGATTCACTGGATACCATTTAAATCATTTAGATGAAAATGAAATCAATGAGGTGGAAGCTGTTTCCGGTTCATGTTGCATTGTGAAAAAGGAAGTGTTTGAATCAATTGGATTATTGGACGAACAATTTTTTGCTTATCAAGAAGATTCTGATTTTTGTTTTCGTGCTAAAAAGGGTGGGTGGAAAATAATGTATAATCCAATTTCTATAATGACTCATATTGGTGGAAAAGGTGGCGCTGATTCAGTTCCATTTAGGGCTATTTTTGAATGGCATAGATCATATTATTTATTATATCGAAAACATTTTTCATCAGACTATTCTAGACCATTCAATCTTTTCTATTCAGCTATTATGTTTTGTAAATTAATCTTTGCTGAAGGGAAATATTTACTAAGTCATTAGATGGAAAATTTCGCACAACTTGAATATGTAATGCTATTGCTTATGGGGAGTATTATTCTGGCAGTTGGACTCTCATGGATTAGTATAAAATTCGCTCCCTATATTGGATTGATGGATATCCCGGGTAGTGCTGAGCATAAAAATCATCACAATCCTGTTCCACTTGTAGGTGGAATTGTTCTCATGGATACATTTATTGTTATGCTTTTGTTGACTGGAATGTGGGATGAACCTCGTATTTGGGCTATAATAATATCTAGTTTGATAGTAGGATTGGTAGGCTTGTTGGATGATTTTATACATTTAACAGCCATCCCCAAATTATTGGGTCAAACGTTTGCTGCCGTCATTTTAATCTATTTAGGCGTTAAGGTTCAATTTTTTGATTCACCTGAATTTCTAATACAATTGGATGATCCAATGAGTCATTGGATGAATCTATTATTAACGATACTTTGGCTTGTAACCGTAACAAATGCATTTAATTTTATTGATAGTATGGATGGTTTAGCTGTTGGGTTATCGGGTGTTTCTAGTGGATTTTTCTTAATGATTTCATTAGTGACGGGACAAACAGAACTTGCATTTTTATGTACCATAATTTTGGGAATCTCAATCGCACTTTATTTATTTAATTCTAGGCCAGCCAGCCTTTTCCTTGGAGATTCAGGCGCTCAATCTTTAGGATTTTTATTGGCAGCGGCTGCAATAATTTATGAACCAAAAACCGGGTCTCAGGCATCAACATGGTTTGTGCCAATTCTTGTATTTGCGATTCCATTATTCGATATGGTTTTAGTTGTTTTTTCTCGATTGAAACGTGGTAAAAAAATACATAAAGCATCTCAAGATCATACATACCACCGATTAGCACAAAGAGGAATCCCCATCCATCATGCAGTTTTGATAATGCACGGCGCATCACTCATTTTAAGTATGGTTGGGTTTTTATGTCTAAATTTACCGGTTGTTTATGCAAATTTAATTTTTGCTCTCATCCTATTTTTAGGGTTGAGCGCTTACATAGAATTGGATCAGGATTATACTTAATTAAAAAAAAATTATGTCAAAATTTTATCTCGAATTTGAAAAGCCCGTCCAAGAATTAGATAACAAAATCATAGAATTAGAATTATCAAATGATCCAAATCAATCCGATATTAATTCTATTCAGAAATTGAAAGAAAAGCGTTTTGGATTGATTGAAAAAATTTATTCTGGTTTATCTCGGTGGCAACGTGTTCAATTAGCGCGTCATCCAAACCGACCTTATTCATTAGATTATATTAATTTCTTTTCTCCGGAATTTATTGAATTACATGGTGACCGTTATTTTATGGATGATCCTGCCGTTGTGTCTGGATTGGGGAAGTTAGGAGATAAAAAAGTCGCTTTTATTGGACAACAAAAAGGCCGAAACACCAAAGAAAACCTTCACCGGAATTTTGGAATGATGCGCCCGGAAGGATATCGCAAAGCGTTACGCATAATGAAATTAGCAGAGAAATTCAAACTTCCCGTTATTACGTTTATTGACACAATTGGGGCTTACCCTGGAATTGGTGCTGAAGAAAGAGGCCAAGGAGAAGCCATTGCTAGGAATCTTTTAGAAATGTCTGGACTTCGAGTTCCGATTGTGGGCGTTGTCATTGGTGAAGGTGCAAGTGGTGGGGCATTGGGAATTGGCGTGTGTGACAGAATGCTTATGTTAGAAAATACATGGTATTCTGTTATAAGTCCTGAAGGCTGCGCTTCAATTTTATATCGGGATGCGAAAAAGGCAGATGATGCTGCAGAAGCATTAAAACCCACACCAAAAGATTTGATGGAAATTGGTATATGCGACCGAATAATTTCTGAGCCCAATGGTGGAGCTCATCGAGATTTTGTAGCTGCTGCAAATGAATTAAAATCCGCATTATTAGATGAGTTGGAGCAATTATCTAAAATTGTACCGGAAGATTTCTTAGAAAATCGAATTCAGAAATATGATAAACTTGGCTATTTTCAGGAAAATGCATGATCCGGTTTGATTATCCTGTCAAAGTTTATTATAAAGATGTAGATCAAATGGGAATCGTTTATTATTCCCGATATTTTGAATATTTTGAAGCAGCTCGAACTGAATTATTTAACTCAATTGGATTAGATGTTACAACGATTGAGAATCAGGGGATTTATTTACCGGTAATCACCAGCCATTGTGATTATAAAAAAAGTGCAAAATTCGATCAAGAAATTATTGTTGAAACATCCATATCAGAATTACCAAAAGCTCGATTGAAAATCGAATATTTCGTTCACCCGAAAATTAGGGAACAAACATTGGTCACCGGATATACAATTCATGCATTTATGAAAAAATCTGGTCGACCCACAAAGGTTCCTGAAATAATTTTAAAAACCTTAAAAGAAAAAATGGAAACAATATGAAAAATAAATTTTGTTTAACACTCATTGGACTCATGCTCTTTGGATGTGCCAAGGATGAACCTTATGCATGGAACAAGGATATCCCTTTTGCAACCATTTTAGCTCAAACAGGAGAAAAACTTGTCTTAATGGATTTTGAAACCGAATGGTGAAGCTGGTGTAAGCGGCTGGATGCCGATACATATTCAGACAAAGCTGTCAAATCATTCGCAAATAAAAATCTAACCAGTATGAAAATTGATGCTGAAAAAGGTGAAGGCATCGATTTGGCAAAACGATTTGGTGTACGTGGATTTCCAACGATAGTATTTGCAAACGCTAAAGGTGAAGAGATCGACCGAATCGTAGGCTATTTGCCACCGGAACCCTTTTTAATTCAACTGGAACGAATTAAATCGGGAAAAAATACGTTACCTGCATTATTGCGAGATTTTCAATTAAACCCCAATAAATTTAGTACTCTTTTCAAATTAGCAAAGAAATATGAAGGTATGGATGATCCAGGTTCCGCCAAACGAATGGTGAATGCTATCTTGGCAGCAGGAACGGATTCTGCCGGAACTGCCAAATTCTTCTCTATTTTATATGAAGCGAGAGAAACACGAGATCCAGCAATATTAATTGCTTATGCGGATGAAAATTCTGAAAGTGAAAATTCCATCAATGCATTGCAAGAAGCCATGTATTTCGTAAGACGAAGAGGCACTGATCCTGCTTTGGAAGCCAATTTATATGTCCGTGTCGTCCATGGCATGAAAGAACCTAACCCAGGGGCAATGAATGGATTTGCATGGCGAATGTCAGAATTGGACTTAAATCTTGATCTTGCCTTAGACAAAATTTCATGGGCCATCGACAATGAAACAGATGAAAAAAACAAATATATGTATTTGGATACCAAAGCAGAAATTTTGTGGAAATTGGATCGTACAGAAGAGGCAATTTCAGAAATAAAAAAATGTATCTCTTTTAATTCGGAAGATAAATATTACAAAGAACAATTAGAAAAATTTCAAAAATCTCTGAATCCTGCTTAATTAGCATTTTATTTTGCAATAAAACCTCACCTGTTATGCAGGTGCTTTATTATTTATTAATTAAATAAACAGCAATAATTGCCAAAATTCCACCTAAAAGGGTTGTCATAATGAGCGGTTCGTCTAGATAATACATAGCAAAACCCATGGCTGTTAAAGGGACTGTAAAAATATAAGCACTGGCCTTTTTTGGACCTAATTCAACAGATGCCAGAAAATAGACAGATGTGCCAAATGCCATGGCTCCAGTTGCTAATAAAATCATATTGAGCCAAAAAATGAAATCAAATTGGAATACATCTAAAATGGGTTCGTTTATTGCAAGTGCGAAACTGAATAAAATTGAAAATGCAAAACTCCAAAAGCTATAAGGAATAAATGAAATTACCTTTTTGGATTTGGATGTTATTAGGGTAACCGAAACCCATGAAAAGGATGCCATAATAAAATAAAAATTTCCGGTTTGGAACAAAAGTGTCATATCCATTTCCCATAAGCGAATAATTAAAGCACCACCAACGAATCCAAGGGCTAACCCAACTAAATCATTTCTATAGAGAATCCCACCCAAAAAAAGTCCTGAAATTAATGAAGTCATTATTGGATTCAATGTAGTGACCAAAACGCCGCCAGCACCAGCGAGCCCTACTTGAGTTCCTTTAAAATAGAAATAATTGTATAAGGTCAAAAAAAATGTATTTAGGATTATATAATAAAAACTTTCTCGATTGATTTTAAATGAATGTCCCTTCCACCAGACAATGGGAGCAAAGGAGATGGTGGCAATAAAGAATCGCCAAAACATAATTAATGGCGCATCACCATAAGATCCTAGGATTTTGGCATTTGTCCAGGAGAGTCCCCATGTAACCATAGCCAAAATCATCAGAAGTGTAAGATGATATTCTTTTAATTTTCCGTTTAACAATTAATCACACCAAAGAATAGCAATGTATTGAACCCCGATTTTTGTTATGTTTCTTTCGGAATTACACCAATTATTACATTCTAAAAACAGGGGAATTTGTATCAGGAATTGGATTATTTTTTATAGCTTTAAGCGCTTGAATTAATATACGCCGAGTGTCCGTAGGTTGTATCACACCATCATCCCATAATCGAGCACTGGCATAATATGGATGGCCTTCTTTTTCATATTTTTCAAGAATAGGTTTTTTTAGAGATTCCAATTCATCTTGAGTCATTTCGCGACCTTCAGATTTCAATTGTTCATTTTTGACGGTTGCCAACACATTCGCAGCTTGGTCGCCACCCATGACAGAAATTCTAGAATTTGGCCACATCCACATAAATCGGGGTTGATAGGATCTGCCACTCATAGCATAATTTCCTGCTCCGAAACTTCCACCAATTACAACGGTAATTTTAGGAACGTTAGCCGTAGCCACTGCTTGAACCATTTTGGCTCCATCTTTCGCAATGCCACCCGCTTCGGCTTTTTTCCCCACCATGAATCCGGTAATATTTTGAAGAAAGAGTAATGGGATTTTTCGTTGTCCACAAATTTCGACAAAATGGGCACCTTTTAAAGCAGTCTCGCTAAATAAAACGCCATTATTCGCCACAATTCCAAGAGTCTCGCCACCGATTTTACAGAATCCGGTTACCAATGTTTTACCATAGTCAGATTTGAATTCTTCAAAATTGGATTCATCTACAATTCGTGCAATAATCTCATGGACATCAAATGGTGTTCTATGACTTTTTGTAAGAACGCCAAATAATTCATCTTGAGCATAAACAGGCTCATTATAGTCAATATTTATTGCTGCCGGTTTTGGAAAATGATTCAGAATTCCACGGATTTTTTCTAAAGCATCATTATCGTTCTCTGCAAAATGATCTGCCACTCCACTAAATCGAGTATGAAGGCGTGCGCCACCCAATTCTTCAGATGTTGCCGTTTCGCCGATTGCTGCTTTAACCAAAGGTGGTCCACCAAGAAAAATTGTACCCGTTTTATTTACAATGATCGCTTCATCACTCATGGCAGGAACATAGGCCCCCCCGGCTGTACAAGACCCCATCACAGATGCAATTTGTGGAATACCGTCTGCACTCATTCTGGCTTGATTATAAAAAATTCTCCCAAAGTGATCTCTGTCAGGAAAAACTTCATCCTGCTTTGGCAAAAATGCACCACCACTATCAACAAGGTAAATACAAGGAAGGCGATTCTCAAACGCGATTTCTTGGGCCCGTAAATGCTTTTTAACAGTCAAAGGGTAGTAAGTCCCGCCTTTTACTGTTGCATCGTTAGCAACAACGATACAGGCGTGTCCTTGGATAGTAATAATTCCCGTAATAACTCCCGCAGCAGGGACGGAGTCATCGTAAACTTCAAAAGCTGCCAATTCAGAAAATTCAAGAAAATTTGTATTGCCATCTTTCAGATTATTGATTCGTTCTCTCGCAGTGAGTTTTCCACGCTTATGATGTTTCTCAATTCGATGAGGTGGACCCATTTCCCGAACTTTTTCCAGTACGGATTTTAAATCATCAGATAAAGCTTTATGATGTTCATAATTGGATTTATATTTTTCTGAAGATGTATCAATTCTTGTCTCAATCTTCGCCATGAGTAACAGACTCCTTGTTAACAATATTTTGAATAAAGTTTGTAGCTTTTTCTAATTTAATTTTATCGATTCCGGTTTCAAAGCCCATCAAATCACATAGTGAAACAATCTTTTCAGATGCAATATTTCCGGAACTTCCCTGTGCATAAGGACACCCACCGATTCCACCCGTTGAGCTATCAAATGTAGTTAATTCAAATTCCATAGCTGCTTTTATATTTTCTTTGGCTAAGTCAAATGTGTCATGCATATGAAGTGCAAAATGGGCAGGATCCCATCGGTTCAATATTTTTTCCAATGAATATCGAACTTCGTCGGCAGTCGCTTTTCCGATAGTATCCCCCAAAGATATTTCCTGAATCCCTAAATCAAATAATTTCGCAATAATATCCATCACTTTTTCTGTTTTGATTGATCCTTCATACGGACAATGCCACACGGTAGAAATATATCCCCGTACACGAATCGAATGTTTTTCCCAAAGTTCCATCATTTCATTAAATCTGAGAATGGATTCATCAATGGAGCAATTTATATTTTTCTTTGAAAATGTTTCGCTGGCTGCTGTAAAAACAGCCACAGAATTGTAATCTGATTTTATAGCATTTTCCAATCCGCGTAAATTCGGAACGAGCGCAGTATATGTTATTGAATCATTTCGATCAATTTGAGTGGAAACATCTTCGGAATCAGCTAATTGTGGAATCCATTTTGGGGAAACAAAACTCGTTACTTCGATTTCTTGAAATCCAGCGTCTGTTAACAAATCAATGTAAATTACCTTATCCTCTGTAGAAATGGTTTGGTCTATATTTTGTAATCCATCTCTGGGACCGACTTCAACAATCTTAATTGATGATGGCAATGATGTCATTTTAGTCCTTAATCCAGTTTGGTTTTCTTTTTTCAAGAAATGCGGATAATCCTTCCTGGCCTTCTTCACTGGCGCGTATTTCTGCAATCACATTAGCAGAATCTTCAGATGGCATATTTCTTAAATATTCTTTGAATTTCGCTTGAGAAATTGGGCCACCTTTTAATACTTGTTTTATAATATGATCTGTCATCATAACTATTTCATTTTCTTTTACAGAATAATGGATTAATCCAATTTTTTCAGCGAAGGTTGCATTAAATCTTTCACCGGAAATTCCAAGAGCACGAAACCAGGATTTACCAATTTTATTTTCTGCATAAGGAGCAATGACGGCAGGTATCAATCCAATAAGAACTTCAGAAAGGGAGAAGATTGTTTTTTCTTCTGCGATCACTATATCACATACACAACATAATCCAAATCCACCACCGAAAGCATGACCGTGGACTACGCCTAAAATGGGTTTGGAGCAGTGATCAATGGATTGATACATCTCCGATAAAAGTCGAGTTCCCACAATATTTTGTTCTCGGGTTTGCCCACCGGAATCTTTCATCATTTGGAGATCGGCACCGGCTGAAAAGGATGGTCCAATTCCTTCTAAAATAACGAGTCTGACTTCGTCTAAAGTGGATAGGAGATTGAAACAACTTTTTAAATCTTCCATCATGGTTTCATTCATGGCATTTCGTGCATCAGGGCGATTTAAAGAAACGGTTGCCATAGATGATTCAATTTTTAGATCAAGTGTAAAATAAGTCATAATATTTAAAATTTTAAGGGGGTCAATTTAGGGAATTTCAAGGTCATGACTATTCTAAAAACAAAAAAGGTACGTTGCCGTACCTTTTTTGTAATCAAAATAAATAAATGAACCTTTGTGGATATAGTGGCGAAAATTTATTTAGAAATAAAAGTTCCGATTGTCAACAATATCAGCATTCGTTTTAAGGTCGTCTAACCAAGCTTGGAAGTATTGATTTTGTTTTCGGTTAAAAATTGTTTTTCGTAAAGATTCTTTTTGTACTTCGAATTCAGTTGAGTCAAATGCTGTAACTTTTTTTAATTCTAAAATGGCATGTCCACGACCGGTTTCTATTGGGCCGAGAATATCCCCCGGATCGGCAGCTAAAAGTGCGCCCGTTACAAAATTACTTCTCCCAATGGATGTAAATCCTTGAGATAATGTTTTTACTTCGTCTTTAATTCCATCTAATTCATCATCCGAATCAATGACGGAATTCAATCCCAATTCTTGACTGGAAATTTTCACCAATAATTTATTGGCTTTTTCAAGAGTCGCAGCCATGACTTTGGCTTTTTTTAAAGATCCTTTTAGTTCATTCTCAACATCTTCGAAAGATTTAAGTCCGGGTTCAATTACTTTATCTAAAGTAAAGATAGCAAAATTTTGATCATTTTCAATAATATTCGATACATCACCGGTTTTACTATTAAATGCAAAACGAACACCTGCCCGAAGTCCACCTAATCCACGGATGGAAAAACTGTCTTGAGTTAATTTTTCATGAGAATTTGAGTTGAGACCATGTTCTTCAACCGCCAATGCAAATCCATTATCCTGAGCATCATAACTAAAAAGTGTTGCTTCTCTTTTCATGTTAGACAAGGTTGTAGGGCTGATCTCAATTTTCAATAGGATATGAGATGCTAAAACTAAATCTTTGCCATTCTCAGTTTTTTTATCTTGGACATGAATAATATGGAATCCAAAATTTGATTTAATAGGTTTGAGAATATTCCCTTTTTTTGCCGCAAATGCAGCTTTGTCAAATTCTTTAACCATTTGACCTTTTCCAAACCAACCAAGATCACCGCCATTTGTCCCAGCATTTCCTGGATCCATAGAATACTCGTTTGCAAGTGTTGAAAAATCTTCACCTTCATTTGCCCGTTCATAAAGTGCAGTAGCAAGTTTTCTTGTTGAAACAGTATCATCTTTTGATGGACTCTTTTTCCAATTGACATAGGAAACGGATCTGAGTTCGTCATGTGAAAAATCAACTTTAGTTTTTTCATATTCTTCTCGAAGATCTTCATCAGTAGGATTCGTTTCTTCGGTCGGAACTTTTGCAGACGTAACATGAATTCCTGAAACGGTGTATTTTACATTTTTTTTAGAAAATTCATTTTTCACATCCCGGATAGAAATAATAATACTTTCATCTAAAAATTTTTGAAGTTTGAAATTAGGGATATAAGTTGATTTCATAAAATTTTCAATTGGAACCCATTCGTCGCCTTGTGGGCTAGATAAAGCTGTTTTGTATTTAGTCCAATCAAATACACCTTCAGTTTGAAAATTTGGATTTTGCTGAAGAAACGGTGGAGGGTTGTTTTCTAAATGAAATATCACTTCGTCGTCAGACGCAGATATATTCAATCGATCTACTTCCTGAGAAACTAGAACATCTTGTAGCATATTATCCCAAGCAGTATTGCGAGCTCGCTGGACTTGAAAATCACTTATTTTCTGGCCGTTTGAACGAGCCTGCTCAATTTGTTGGGTAACCAATTGATTAAAATAATCCGGAGATATATCCTGGCCATTGATTTGAGCAATGGTCGTCCGAGGATCTACATTGCCAGCTAAAATATCTATTACATTTGCACCACCGACGAGTCCGCCGATAGTCATACTTAATATGAACATTGCAAGCAATGCCCACAACACGACATGCATTTTTTCACGCATGGCAGTCATTAGTCCCATAAAGGTTCCTTCATTATAATAATGATGATAAAAATTGAAATTATACCGTAGAAAACGGCGGGCAAATTTATGTTAGGGTAATTGATGAAACAATGAGCAAGACGGATGTATCTTTCAAGCTCTATTATGACTGATTGCCAATCAATATTCGTTACAAAACATGGTTCGCCAGATGTTTTGCAGTTAAAACCGGACAAACTCGACGAGCCGAAAGCAGGTGAAGTCTGTGTAAAAATTAAATATTCCGGAATTAATTTTGCAGATATTATGAGCCGTATGGGATTATACCCTACTGCACCGAATCCACCTTTTGTACCTGGGTTTGAAATAGCTGGGCTTGTTGAGAAGTCTGGAGATGATTCCACAAAAACCTTAATTGGGAAGGCAGTTGTTGGTTTATCTCGAAATCATGGATATTCCACTCATGCCAATGTCCCTATTGAACAATTATTTTTTTTAGATGAAAAATGGTTGGATATTGCAGCAGCCGTTCCAGTTAATTATTTAACAGCTTATTTCATGATGATACATCAGGCGGCCATCCGGGAAGATGAAACAATTTTAATCCACGGAATTGGAGGCGGTGTGGGAATTGCTGCTCTCCAACTTGCTCAACATTTCGGAGTTAAAATTATTGGTACCTGTTCCGGATGGAAACATAATCAGATCCGTGATATGGGTGTGGAACACTTAATTGATTATAGAACGGAGAACTTTAAAGAAAGAGTGTTAGTCTTAACAGACGGAAAAGGTGCCGATGTCATTATTGATTCTTTGGGTGGCAAAGCTTTGAAAGAAAGCTATGGATGTTTGGCTGAATTTGGCCGTTTAATTTCTTATGGATTTAGCAAAGCTGCACCGGGAACAAAAAAGAATATTTTAAAAATAATTCCTGAATATTTGGGTATGCCAAAATTTAATCCTATGCATCTCATGACGAAAAATAAAGGCGTATTTGGATTTCATCTTGGCTTAATTCAACATCGACAAGATTTGGTTAAAAAATATGGAACGTTATTATTGAAATGGTTAGATGATGGAATTATTTCTCCAAAAGTGGATGCTGTTTTTTCTTTAGAAAAAGCCGCTGAAGCGCATCAATATATTTCAGATAGAAATAATTTTGGCAAAGTGCTCCTTATGGCAAATGAATGACAATCGCCCAAATTGAGACAGACGTCATTTCTTGTCGGAAATGCCCCCGACTTGTAGAATTCCGAGAAAAAATTGCCAGAGAAAAACGGAAATCATATTTAGACTGGAATTATTGGGGGAAGGCTGTCCCAGGTTATGGAAGTCCCAAAGCAAAACTGATGATTCTTGGGCTTGCGCCCGCCGCTCATGGAGGAAATCGAACAGGAAGAGTTTTTACCGGAGATAAATCAGCTGATTTTTTATTTAAATGTCTTCATTATGTTGGATTGGCAAACCAAGCAAAATCAGATCATCGAGAAGATGGATTAAAACTAGATGCTTATATAACTGCTGCTGTAAAATGTGTTCCGCCTGGTGATAAACCCACAGCTGAAGAAAAAGACACTTGTGAATCTTATTTGTCAAGAGAGTTTGAGAGTTTAAAAAACCTTAAGATTGTTTTAGCTTTAGGGAAAATAGGTTTTGATTCTTGTTTGAAACTTGTAAGAAAAACCTATCCATTCAAAATGAAAGAATTCAAATTTGAACATGGAGTAAGATATGAATTACCAAATGGCTTAATATTATACGGCGCATTCCATCCGAGTCCAAGAAACGTAAATACAAAAAAGTTAACCTTCGAAATGATGGTTGATTTTCTTGAAACAGTTAAAGGAGAACTTTAATAGTGAAATTAATTAAGATCTGTCTATTAATTGTCATGATTAAACCCGTTTTGGCTGTATGGCTGAGTTATGAAGAAGCGGTCTTAAACTCACCCTTCAAAATTGCTACCTTGGGATTGACAATTCCAGTGCCTGATGAAGATGCATATGTGTTTCGAGGACGTGGGAATAATTGGAAATCATGGTATAAGGTGTCTTTACCAAATCAGGATACCACTCTTTTTTTAGATAGTACAGCTTTTAATTTGCAGGGAGATAACTTGTATGTAAGTAGTTTATCTTTTGCAAAATCTGGTGATAAACTATTGGTAAAGACAGATTCACGAAAAATTTGGAGACATTCTAACAGTGGGACTTATTTTGCTTATGATCTTAGAGAAAACAAATTAATTCCAATCAGTGAATCGAATAAAAATTTACGGAATGTCAAATTTTCGCCAGATGGAAAAATGGCGGCATATGTACGAGAAGATAATAATCTTTATTATTACAATTTTAAACGAAACCGCGAAAAACGTCTTACTATTACAGGATCAGAAACAGTTTTTAATGGGCATTTTGGATGGCTTTATGAAGAAGAATTAACTGGGTATGATGGTTATAGATGGTCGCCAGATAGTAAATCCATAGCTTTTTGGGAAGAAAATGAAGCCAAAGTCCCTGAGTTTATTCTATTTGATGAAATGGGATTATATCCAAAAATACAAAAAATACGATATCCTAAAGCAGGAGAAACAAACCCAACCTTAAGAATTGGGATTCTTCGCATTAAAGGTGCTGGGCGAAAATGGATTCAATACGCTCAAGTAGACAATGATTATTTACCTTGGATGGAATGGGTTAATAATGAAAAAGTTGCCTTTTTGAAAATGGACAGAAAACAGAAGAACTGGGATATCTTTGTTGCCGATCGGCAAACAGGGAGATCCATAAAAGTATTATCGGAATCTGACCCGGATGGCTGGCTGGAAAATCATGAACAGATAAAATTCATGAATGATGGTAAAATCCTGTGGATATCAGAAAATTCAGGATATAAGCATATTTGGATTGCAAAACATTCAGGTTCTAACTCCTGGCCTATTACCAAAGGTGAGTGGGAAGTTTCAGCCATCAATTACATTGATGAAGATGCACAGAAGATTTATTTTACAGCTAATAAAGAATCTGTATTTGAGTACCGATTTTACTCTATTGGATTTGATGGTACAGAAATAAAGCTCTTAACACCTGAAGAAGGATCTCATACCATCTCAGTTTCGGGTTCAAAAAAATATTTTACCGATACTTTTTCAAGTTTGACTGTTCCGAAAAAGATCCTTTATCGGGATCTGGAATCTGGGGAGATTATAATAGTGCTGGGTGAGACAGACCTTGCTCAGTTTAAAGAATATGAATGGACTACTCCCAAGATAGTTCATTTCCCAACTAAAGATAATACTGAAATTCTTGATGGGATTATTACACTCCCCCCAAATTATACAAAAACAAAAAAATATCCTGTTATAATGTATGGTTATGGGATGCCGGGTACACAAATCGTATGGAATCGGTGGGGAAGGACTTGGAACCAGTATTTAGCCCAACTAGGCTATATTGTTTTTTCCATGGATTCTCGTGGAATGAGCGGCCGAGGAGAAGCATTCAAGAACTTGAGTTATGGCGACATGGCTCATTATTTAGCAAAAGATCATTTGGCCGGGTTGAATTATCTTGTGGATGAAGGTTATGCAGACCCGAAGCGCATAGGTGCCTGGGGCTGGAGTGGTGGCGGCTATTTCACTTGTCTTATGTTGACTAAAAACGGTAAATATTTCAAGGCAGGTGTCTCTGTGGCCCCTGTAACAGACTTCCGTCTCTATGACACGGCCTATACCGAACGCTCTATGGGACTACCCCAAGAAAATAAATCTGGATACGATTCTACTAATGTCATGACTTGGATGAATCGTATGAAAGGTAGTATCCTGCTTATACATGCAATTGGAGATGATAATGTTCATTCTCAAAATACGACCCACTTTGTACAATCAGCGCTAAGAGCTGGGAAGGATGTGGAATGGCTCATCTATCCAAATAGGAATCATGGAATATACGGGGGTGGCGCACGGGAGCATCTCTATAAAAAAATGATTGATTTCTTTAATGAAAAACTTTGATGAAAATTGAAAAAAGAAAGAAGATCATTGTAATTTATATATGGTTTTTTCAATGGGGCAAAAATCCAAATAATCTGTCAAATCGATTTATCATCTGACAGGGTATCGATCTCGTTTAAT
>Ga0066609_10000100_pt1 | contig 57875 bp, 51 predicted proteins | sample SaaInlV_DNA_150m_FD_60378 | JGI IMG/M metagenome (GOLD analysis project Ga0066609, IMG submission 60378) | Marine microbial communities from expanding oxygen minimum zones in the Saanich Inlet - SI075_LV_DNA_150m | ecosystem: Environmental > Aquatic > Marine > Unclassified | place: British...
ATTTTAGCGGGAGAAATATTTAATGCCAGACAAGCAAAACGAATATTTTCTCTCGTAAGTGCCGGTGGCTCTTTTGCAGGGATGGGAGCTGGATATTGCATTAAACCGTTTGTTACAACTTATGGATCTGAAAAACTATTATTTCTTACAATTTTCTTTATTGGGTTTTCTGTCATGATCGCTCATTTGTTGAGACCGTTTCGTAAGAGACATGAAATAAGAAAAGTTATCATTGAACTCGAACCATCAAAGTCGGCAGATTTTGGTCCATATTTAAAATCCATTGCACTACTAATTGGCTTGGCTGCCTTTATATCAAAAATAGTGGACTATCAATTCAAAATGATGGCAGCAAATACGTTCACAAATCAAAATGATTTGATGAGCTTTTTCGGCACTTATTATATGTCTGTCGGAGCCGTGACCTTAATTATGCAATTTTTTGTAACAGGATTTATATTGACACGATTTGGAATTTTGGCAGGTTTATTAATTCTACCCATTTCTCTAGTTATTGGTTCATCTGGATTTCTAGCTCTTGGTACTTTATCGGCTGTCTTTATTGCGAAATTTCTAGATCAAGTTTTCAAATTTTCTACGAATAATGCGGTTCAAGAAATCTTATGGCTTCCCGTGACGCCGGAAAAAAAGAAACGGACAAAGCCCTTAATTGATGGAACGATTCGATCAGGATTGGAAGGGTTAGCTGGACTTTGCATTTTCATGCTTGTTTCGTTTAACCTTGTCCCACAAAATAAAATCCATTGGCTCAGTTTGCTTGTGATTCTTGGTGTATTTTTGTGGATTTGGAATAGTTTTAAATTAAAAAATGGATATGTGAATTCACTGGTAAAATCTATTGAAAATAGACAATTAAATTTGGATGATGTTGAATTTGATATTAAAGATTCTCATATCGTAAGTACGCTAGATAATACACTTCGAGATGATAATGAATTAAAACAACTTTTCGCTTTGGATCTCCTATGGACTCTTCCACTTCATCCCTGGAAAAATACACTTCACCATTTATATAATCATGGGTCAATTCAGGTAAAGAGGACTGTATTGGAATTGACATGGAATCAACCAGAAATCCTTTCTGATTCGTTGGTATTTAATGCAATAAATGACTCAACTGATTTAGCTCCGTTTGCTATTTCTTGTGCAGGTGATAGAAAGATTCCATACTTGAAAGAAAAAATAACGCCATTATTAAAAAATAATTCAATCGATTTAGCTGTTGCTGTTGCGGTAACAATTCTCAATTCCGATCCGAATCATTTGGAATCAATGCAACTCATAAATCACTTATTGAAAAGTCATGATACGGAAATATTATGTACCACGATCGGATTTTTAAAAAATTCAGGACAATGGATTTCGTCGGAAGATAAAAAGCGATTTTTGGTTCATTCATCGCCTAAAGTAAAACAACAAATTTTGAAAGTATTGGTCAAATCACCCACCCCTGATTACTTAGATTTACTTATTCATAATCTAGCGCATTTTGACACATTTATTTATGCAGAAAATGCATTAAAACAATTTGACTCAAGCCTTGTTTTGGATAAGTTTAAACATTCCCTTTTTCAATCAGATTCTTCTACTAATCTCAAACTCGGGATTTTGAGAACAGCTCATGAATTTTACAATGAAACTATGATCGCATATTTATCTGCAGGTTTGGGCGATTCTGATCTCCTTATTTTGAATGGGATTAGTAATGCATTATTAAGAATAAGCAAAAAGTTCGAAATCAATGAAACAGTTTTTAATGAAATTGATGAGCATATTTCAGGAATCTCTAAACGAGCCTATAAACTCTATCAATTGAGACATCATTTAAAAGATGCCCCACATGCATTTCTCATTTTGGATCATATTGAAAGTGATTTACGAAAAGTTATTCCCATTCTTCTAAAATTAGGAACCTTAAAAACAACAGATATCCCAATTGAAACTTATATTCGATATGTAAAAAGCCGAGAGCCTGATTTACTTCCAGTTGTTTTAGAATTGGTGGATACAACCTTTTCACCAGAGAACAGAAAACGAACTCTGCCGCTCATCGATCCAGATTCTGATAAAATTGAAACCGGAAAAAATTTATTTCCTGAAATTGCTAAAGATTCAGAAGAAATGTTGATGGAGTGGATCAATAATCCCCACAAATGGAAAACGGCCATTGCCATCCATTTTTTACTCAAGACTGAACAAACTGCTCTCTTAAAAAAGATCAATTGGGCAGAATTACCCAAATCCATTTTCACCCAAAATTTATTCAATAAAACTCAGCAAGATTATTTAAACAGGAATTTCTTAAATGATAAATTCACAACACAGGAGAATCCATCCATGTATTCCATTCTTGAAAAAACAATCATCTTAAAATCTGTTAATCTATTTCACGAAATTCCCGGTGATGTCTTGACCCAAATTGCTCAAATTGCCGAAGAAATTCGATACGAACCTCAACAAAAAATCTTCAAAGAAGGTGATTATGGTGATTCACTTTTTGTGATTATTTCCGGAAAAATAGATATAATCCAAAACGAGCATTCTATCACTCAATTAGAAAAAGGAAATTGTATTGGCGAAATGGCATTATTAGATCAAGAACCCCGTTCCGCTGATGCCATAACTTTAGAAGATTCTATTTTGTTAAAAATAGATCAAGAAGGATTTTATGAGTTGATGGCAAGTAATCCAGAAATCATGAAACAAATTGTCAAAATGCTCACAAGACGCGTGAGAGAAATGAATGAAAAACTTATTGAGGCGATGAAGTAAGGTTCTCTACTACACTTGGATCTGCAAGCGTAGATATATCGCCCATATTTTCTAAATCACCTTCTGCAATTTTTCTTAAAATTCGCCGCATGATTTTCCCAGAACGCGTTTTTGGGAGTGCCGGCGTAAATTGAATCTCATCTGGTTTTGCATGTGGCCCAATATCCTTTTTAACGGATGCTATGATTCCTTCTCGGATTTGTTCAGATGGCTCTATTCCAGTCATAAGTGTTACAAAAGCATAAATCCCTTGACCTTTAATATCATGTGGATAACCCACAACAGCCGCTTCTGCCACACCATCAGCTTTCCCAATGGCGCCTTCCACTTCTGCTGTTCCTATACGATGACCTGAAACATTCAATACATCATCTACTCTACCCGTAATCCAGTAATATCCATCTTTATCTCGTTTTGCGCCATCACCGGTTAAATAAAAGCCGGGGAATTGTTTAAAATAAGTTTTAATAAAGCGATCTTGGTCACCATAAATAGTTCTCATTTGTCCCGGCCAGGATGATTTAATTGCTAAAAGTCCTGAAACGCCATTCCCTTCTATTTCTTGCCCATCTTCTGAAAGTAAAACGGGCTCAATTCCGAAAAAAGGAAATGTGGCCGATCCCGGTTTTGTGGGTGTTGCACCAGGGAGCGGTGTTATAAGAATCCCGCCTGTTTCTGTTTGCCACCATGTATCTACAATAGGACAATTCTTTTTGCCTACAATATCTTTATACCAATACCATTCCGGTTCCTTAATGGGTTCGCCAACCGTTCCTAATAATCTGAGAGAAGATAAATCTCGGGATGTTACCCAATCGTTCCCTTCTTTCATCAGAGCTCTCAATGCTGTTGGTGCTGTATAAAACTGATTCACTTTATGTTTGTCCACCACATCCCAAAATCGTCCATAATCTGGGAAATTCGGTACACCTTCAAAGATTACGGTCGTCGCGCGATTTGCTAAAGGGCCATACACAATATATGAGTGTCCTGTGATCCATCCCAAATCGGCGGTGCACCAATAAATATCGCCAGGTTTATAATCGAAAACTATTTCGTGGGTGAATGCTGCGTAAGTCAAATAGCCGCCGGTTGTGTGCAAAACACCTTTTGGAGTTCCCGTAGAACCTGAAGTATATAAAATAAAGAGTGGATCTTCTGCATCCATGACTTCCGGTTTGCATTTTGCATCCACACCAGAAATGGCTTCGTGCCACCACAAATCCCGCTTAGCATCCATAAATACTGGTTCTCCGGTTCTGCGAACTACAATAACATGTTCAATAGATGGTGTTTCTTTAAGTGCATTATCTGCATTTGCTTTCATTGGGATATTTTGTGTTGTACCACGAACGCCCGTATCCTGTGTCACTAATATTTTACATTCAGAATCATTAATCCGATCTCGGAGTGAATCACTGGAAAAAGCACCAAAAACAACAGAATGGACTGCACCAATTCTGGCACAAGCCAAAACAGCAAATGCCAATTCCGGAACCATTTGCATATAGATACAAACTCGATCGCCTTTTTCAACACCAAGTAATTTTAAGGCATTAGCAAATTGGGAAACTTCCTTTAAGAGATTATTATAGGTGAATTTCCTAGATTGATTTGGGTCATTGCCTTCCCATATGATAGCCGTTTCATTTCCATGTCCCGATTTAACATGCCGATCGATACAATTATAGGATGCATTCAATTTTCCACCTCTAAACCATTCGATTTCTCCACTTGCAAAATCAAATTTTCTCACTTGAGACCAAGGCTGAATCCAATCTAACCTTTGGGCAACTTCTGCCCAAAATATTTCAGGGTCAGAGATAGAATCTTGGTATCGTTTTTGATACGAGTCCATTGAAGAAATGTGTGCTTGATTAGACGTTGAATCTGAAGGAGTGTATACTTTTGAAATAACGAGCCTCGTCTATATAAATTTGTTATGGTTTACTTTCTGGTAAGAACCATCAGATGACTTTTTGACAGAAACCATGGTGAATATTGCTGTACATGCCAAAATATTGTCTTCTTCATGGCTTTCTTTGAAAGCATCAACTTGAATCACTATGGATGAATGTCCCGTCTTAATAATTCTCGATTCAAAATTCACCCAATTCCCCACATAAACCGGTTTTTCAAATTCAATAGAATCAATAGCTCTTGTAACTGCCGCTTCAGCTTCAGTTCCTTTTAAAAATCGATGAGCAGCTTTGGCAACTGCAATATCCATCCAAGATACCATTTGTCCACCAAATAAAGTGCCAACCACATTGGCGTCTTGGGGCATAACAAGTTGGGAATAGCGTGTAATCTTCATGAGCTCTTAATAATTATTTCCAAAAGTTAAGAAGGATTATTGAAAGTGGGAAAATATATAAACAAAAATCCCCTAAAAACTAAATAGCCTTCGAGGGATTTTCTTGGGATTAAATTTAATATAACAACTGAATTACATCATTTCAGCAAAACCATTTTCAGTACTGCACGAAAATCACCACTTTACATCACTGTGAAATACATGCCCGCTACAATTTGTTTTCCAAATGTGTTAGTACCATTCCAGATAACTTTATGAAATCAGGATTTTAGATTGCCATTGACGAGTGTTCGCACTTCGCGACCCAATAGATCGTAAATCATCAACGTAACTTTAGATTCATCCGGTACACCAAATTGAATTATCGTAAGAGGATTAAATGGATTTGGGTAATTCTGTGAGAGTAAACATTCTAAGGAATAACGTCCATCTTCTGTTTCGAATTCCCATTTAGAATTTCTTGTTACGGGTAAGCCAAAAATGGGACACTAGTTTTGAATGTCTATATTTTGCTTAAATTTAAATCTAACTAAAAATTTGGAGAACGTAAAGTATATCTTAATTAGTGGGAAAAAAAGCCCCATTGAAAAACCATCGAGAAAAACTATTTAACTTGAAGAGCACGCCACATCAATGGAGCTAATTCGGTTTGAAAGTTAAATCATAAACTATTTTTAATTCAATATTTTTTATATGTTCTTTTTACCCAAATTCCTTCGCTAATCGCTCCCCTTCTTCAAAGTCAACTTTTGTGAGAAAGAATGCACCCAAAATGAATAAAATAAGGATAGATAAAATGCCATATCGAACGCTTCCTGTAACCACCGTAACCCAGCCCATTAGGATGGGACCGATAACTGCCGCGAATTTTCCTAACATATTGTAAAAACCAAAAAATTCGCCTTCTTTGCCCACAGGAATCAGTCGCGCATACAAACTTCTACTAAGAGCTTGGATACCACCCTGAAACAAACCGATTAACCCCGCCAATACAAAAAAATGGAGTGGATCATTCATAAAATAAGCAAGAAATGTGATAACCGCATATCCTCCAATTGCCACAAAAACTGCATTCTTGGTGCCTATCTTTTGAGCAAACTGGTTATAAGCCAAAGCTGCAGGGAAAGCAATAAATTGAACCATAAGCAATGCAACAATTAAATCACCCGCTTCAAACCCTAGAGATGACCCCATTTTTACGGACATTCTAATGATCGTGTCCACACCATCAATATAAAACCAATACGCAAGGAGGAACATACCAATTACTTTCATTTCTCTGATATGGTTAAAAGTCTCTTTTAACTGCTTAGCACCTGCTTTTAGCGCATGAAGAAGGGGAACAGAATTTTTATTCTTTGGTTCCGGAACAAAAAATAAAATTGGTATTGTAAATACAGCCCACCAGACAGCCACCGATAAAAAAGATAATTTAATTGCAGTGGGCGCATCGGGAATACCAAACCATTCCGGATGAAGATACATTAAAACATTAATAAGAAAAAGAATCCCGCCACCAATATATCCTAATGCAAATCCAAAGGATGAAACAAAATCTAATTTTTCTCGAGAGGCAACTGATGGAAGTAAAGAATCATAAAAAATATTCCCGCCTAAAAAACCAACAGAGGCAATGACATAAAAAAAGATAGCCATTTGCCATTGTCCTTGTTCAACAACCCATAATCCCCCGGTCATGATTATCCCAATAAACGCAAAGAAAAATAGGAATTTCTTTTTGGCCGATCCACGGTCTGCAATGGCACCTAAAAATGGGGAAACAGCCGCAATCAATATAGATGCTGCAGAATTAGCCAAACCTAATTGATAGGTGCTCTGAATCACATCATCCGGATTTGACCAATATTTTTCAAAAAATAACGGGAAGAAACCTGCCATGACGGTCGTGGAAAATGCAGAATTTGCCCAATCATAAATTGCCCAACTCCATACTTTTTTTGAAAGATTCATCCTTATAATCTACCACCTTTGATAATAAGTAGTGATTCCACCATACATCATCCATCCGGCGAAGGTATTATCAGAAAAAATACTATTTCGAATTCCAGCATGGACATCAAACGAAATGGGGCCGATTCTATTGTATGAGACAGAATTCAACACCCATATTTCGGCTCTAATATCAAAACTTTTTATGGCAGATGAGTATCCTACATGAGAATTCATCCATTGATCCCAATCTGGATCCTTGGAGATAAATCGATCATCTCCCTTTTGGGTATATAAAAATTCGGACCTGATTCGTAGTCGATCCTGAACCCCTTCAATATCTCCCCCTACATTCAGGGAAAACCATAATCCTTCATCAAATTTGTAGATGTCCCCCACTTGATTTACTATAGAATCAGGATGCGTGTGCCCTCCAGAGAAAAGCCCAATAGGTGTATTCAATATTTCGGGTGAACTAAATTTGAATAAAGAATGGAAATAAATCATTCCATTCAATTTGTCTTTAAACCCTGATGTTCCAGATAAACCAAACCCCCAACGTGAAACACCCGCTCCAATTTTTGTATCTTTAAATTGTTTAGTCCCAATTTCTTTAAAAGATGCCAGTGTTTTTCCATAAGGGATGCTTAAAAATAGTCGGGCATAAAGTGCGTTTGCCTTTCCTTCGGTTGACCATGCAGGATTCCCTTTAACCAAAATAGTAGCACTAACCAAAACATCATCTACACCAGATCCAGATTTTTGTGGCGGATAATAATAATTAACTAGATCGGATAAATTGACAGTATCTTTTTCCATTTCTGAAGAGAAAAATTTAGAATCGATTAAATATTCATTAATTGGATTGTTGCCACCATGCGTCGCCCAAAGCACTGAATATTCACTACTCTTTTTATAAAAAGTATCATAGATAAACGTGAGTGTATCTTTTAGACCAGTTCGCAAATTTTTATAGTCGTTTAATTTCATAAACGTTTCAAAATCACTTTTTGCTTTGGTATGGTAATTGAGTAAAATATCCACATCTGAAAGTGAACCAACACTATAATCGCTTACAGTTTGGTCAAGTGTATAAGAATCCAATAAGGGGACGGAAATACTAAGGGTTACATCATTGGACATTCCATAGTCAATCTTAAATGTATTCCCTAAAGTACTTTTTCGCTTGGATTCTAAATAGGTTCCCTTTAGAGAAATTTGGGAAGACGTATCAATATTTTGAGCCTCGAATACTGGTAAAGAGGCTCCTTGATTTGTGTTAAAATTAATGAGCCATTCCTCGATTGTATTCAACGAATCCACCATCATAGACCCATTGTGATAAAGATCAAAATCTGAAGAAAACCTTACAGAATCATTATGGGCTATATTATTAAAATAATGCCGTCCAATTCCCCGAAGGTCAAAGTTTTGCTGGGGTAAATCCCATGCGGACAGGGAACGATATTTCCCTACTGTAAATCTGAAAACATTACTTGGAACGGTGGGGAATATTTGTCCAACGAGTATTGTATTTAATAAAATTAAGAAAAAATACTGTTTCATTTATATAAAAGAAATGGCTGTCTAAATTCATTGAATTTATATACATCATGGACCCACTGAGCTGGTAAATGATCTGGCGGTTTTTTTTGAGCAGCCAATAATCGTAATAAATCTGAGCCAAAAAGTTTATCAATATATCCATCCGATTTCCATTGAAATTCTCGTGGATGCAATTGATGAATCATCAGTATCAATGTCGTAGCAGTTACCAAAGGCGAAAACTCATTCCTATCTGTAATCTCTAACTGTATTCCACTACAAGATTGCCCTTCATACTGCGGAACTCGGCTAAAATAAATGGATCCAGATGGTCGATATGTAACAGATTTGAATTCGACGCCTTTTAATCCTTGATCGTTTAGTTTTTGTAGAAGAAAAGATGAGCCCAACCAAGGTGAACCTACAATCAAATATGGCGTTTTTGTCCCAAAACCAATATTCATATTAGTCCCACGAAAAAGATCCATGCCAGTATAGGCAAGTAAACTGGTTTCATTTTGTAAAAATGGTGTTGGATTTCGCCATGCTAATTCTGTTTGATCAAACCACATATTACGACGCCAATTTGACATAGGAACAACTGAAAGATCTACACGATTCAAATCTTTAATCCATCCCATTTCATTAATCAAAATAGAAATTTCACCCAAGGTTAATCCGTGGCGAATGGGAAAAAGATGATAAGATTCGTAAGATTGGAATTCCGTTCGAGGAATGGGACCATTCACAATATCACCCCGTATTGGATTAGGCCGATCCAGAATCATCACTGGGATTCTCCATTTTGAAGCGGATTCAAATAATTTTGACATAGTTGCTATCAAAGTAGAATATCGAGAACCTGTATCTTGAAAATCTACAACCACCAAATCGACCTTATCCATGATCCAATGTGGCGGGTGGACATATTTGCCAAACATATCAATAATAGGCGCACCATGTACCGTATCCACTTGGTCTCGCCCAATAAGTTTTGCTCGACTATCATCAATACCCCAAATCCCATTTTCCGATGCAAGTAAAGCCACAACTTTAACATTAGGCGCATCTTTCAAAAGATCCAGAATATGAATACCATTTCTATTCACAGCTGTTTGATTTGTAAACAGTGCAATGGATTTTCCTTCAATCGGTTTAAAATCCATTTGTTCTAGAATATCCAAACCAGAATAAACGTGTTTTATAAATGAAAGGTTTGGCGTTTCTAATATTGTTGAATATTGAAAAGAATTTATTGTCGTATCCTGACCGACTAAAAGTGAACCGGCTAGGAAAAATAAATGGATGTGGCGTAAAGGCTTCATTATCTCGGTCAAAATTAATCGGAAAGCAATGAATTCTAAATAAGAAACTCAATGATTAATTCTACGGTTGATTTTAAGACAAAATTTCACCACATTTCATCCACTTATGAGCAATTCAAATAATAATAACAGTGGCGGTTTCGCCAAAACAACCGATTTCAAATGGCTTGGAATTGGACTTTTCGTTTTTGTCCTTATAGCATTCATCCTTCCTACGCCTGAATCTATTACCCAAAAAGCTCAAGATCTTTTTGGCAATGATCCGACGATTGATGTTTCCATCAAGGCAAATCACATTCAACTCACTATGGCGTTACTGGCAACTTGTGTGGTTTTCTTTGCCACGGAAGCTGTCCCCATGCCTGCAGTGGCACTATTAATTGGACTCGTCCAACTCTTTTTTGGGATCACAGCCCCGAAAATGATTGCAATTACTTATGCACATGATGCAGTTTGGTTTATTGCAGGATCGCTTGCCTTGGGCGCAACGCTGGTAAAATATGGATTGGATAAACGTGTGGGAATGTTGGTAGTCAATCTTGCCGGCACTAAAACGAGAATGATTGTGATTGGTATTTTACTTGGGACGGCAATCCCAACTGCATTTGTAGGCGAACATGCCGTGGCTGCCATGTATGTTCCTATCGCCATGGCACTTTATACATTAACCAATAAATCAACACCGGCGCCAAGATTAGGCACTTTACTCATGATTACCATTGCGGTCGGTTGTATGATTGGTGGACCCATGAGCCCAACCGGTGGCGCACGAAATGCACTTATGATTGGATTTCTCAGCAATATGGATATTGATGTTTCATTTATGCAATGGGTTATGATGGGCGTTGCTTATACCGTAATTATGTCAGCTGTCATGGCATTTCTCCTGCCCTTGCTCTTTAAACCGGAAGTAGATGATTTAAGTGAAGCTGTTGATTTTTTGAAGAAAGATTTAGATAAACATGGCGCTATGACTGGCAAACAAAAACTGGTTGCTGCCATTATGGGATTGGTAGTTTTCTTATGGATCACAGATAAAACTTTAGTGGCTGATCTATTGGGATTTTCGCTAGGTCTTGGCGGGATTGCTATTTCTGGCGCTGTACTTTATATGCTCTGTGGACTCACATCCTGGAAAGATTATGAAGATAAAGTCAGTTGGGGCGTTATTGTCCTTTATGCCGGCTGTATTAGCCTTGGAACTGTTTTTAAAGTAACAGGCGCATCCAGTTGGTTTGCTGACCAAATTATGAATATAGTGGCGCCATTAGGACTCGATTCCGGCGTTGGGCTTGTGATTCTCATGTGCGCAATTGGAGCGGTTCTTACCAATCTTATGAGTGCTGGTGCAACCGTTGCTGTGATTGGCCCTGTTGTTTTAGATATGGCGGTCGCATCTAACACAAATCCAGTTCTTGTGGGTGTAGGTTTGGCCATTGCCACATCCATGGCCTATTGGCTCGTGATTGGCACACCAGCTAGTTCCATTGTGTATGCCAGTGGACAATTGGAATCGAAAGATTTTATTCGAATGGCAACAATAGGTTGGCCAATTGCATTATTAGCGTTATCCGTTATTATTGTGGTTTACTGGGTTGGCATTTTGGGAATTGATCCGAATGGATCAGGATTTTAAGGGAGACTAATTATGGAAATTTTAATTACGGTTATACTCGTAGGAATTTTGATTTACGGATTAACAGATAAACGAGAAAAAAAACGTGCAAAATTGGATTCTGACCTTGCTGAAAAGGAAGCTCAAAAAGATGAAGATGCTAATGCAGATGTGGTTTCTTATGGTCACGTCCAGGCAAGAAAAGGTGAACTCAATAATTTGATTGATGCAAATCTCAGTGAGCATCCCGAACAATCCGCTCAATTGAAAGATATCATCGAAGATTGGGGTAATCTCAAGATTGAATCATTTGAGAATCGCCGCTCCTGGGTTCGGAGTCCCAAAAACAAAAAAGAAGAATGAAAACGAATATTCAAGATGGCTGTTTTTCCATAAGCAAAAAACCCAAAAGGGTGGTGAATTGCCATTGTGATAATTGTAAAAAATCGGTGGGCTCTCCTTTCGTTACTTGGGCGATTTTTGAAAAGGATGCTATTTTATTCAACACCTCTCCCCCAACCCATACAGCCGAGAATCGCGCCGCCCGAACCTATTGTGATACCTGTGGAATATCTATCGCTTATAGGCATCCCAACCGGAAAAATGTGATGGATATCACAATTGGCTGTTTGGATGAACCGGAAAAATATCCACCAGAACGAAATATCTGGACAAAAAAAAGACTCTCTTGGATAAAAAAGCCTGGTGATATTCCAAACCATGAAGATTATCCATAAATGAAAATTAAAATTATCGTCGTTGGGAAAATAAAAGAGAGTGCTTTTCAAAACAGAATTAATGAATATATAAAATGGGTTTCAAAAGATATTTTGATTGAAATCATTCATATCAAGGACGGAAAACCCAAAGATGTGGAAACTAAACAATTGACTCACATTTCTACCGATTCTATTTCTGTCTGTTTATCGGAAGAAGGCCAGCAATTTACCTCACGAGAATTCTCAAAATTCCTTTATTCCCAAACGAGAGATTTAGTCTTTTTTATTGGGGGACCGGATGGCCATTCTGAAATCATAAGAAAAAAGTCCAATCATCTAATCTCCTTTTCAAAAATGACGCTTCCCCACGAAATGGCATTGATGGTATTAACAGAACAACTATTCCGTGCAGTATCAATTAAGAAAGGTAGTAAATACCATCGAGACTAATAATAGTAATAATCCCTTAATTCTTCGTTTTTAAAAGCAAAATAACTGTAAACCGTTAAAACGGTTATATTCTGCCTTTCTATTTTATTCTCAAACTTCATGATTTTTATCTGAAAAATAAATTAATGTATTACAATTCTTTTTGTTCTGCCGTGAATAGCAGTTAATAAAACATAGGTGGTGGTGCCGATTTCATTGGCAATTGTTTCTACGGGAATTTCATTACCATCTTTTTTACCGAAGAACAAAACTTCTTCTCCCTCTTTAGGTTCCGTTTCCCCAAAATCCACCATGAGTTGATCCATACAAACTCGTCCTGCAATTTTGTAATGCTGACCTTTATAACTTACATATCCATTTTCATACCATGGACGGGGAAACCCATCTGCAAATCCAGTTTGTACTACAGCAATATTCGTCTCTTTATCCGTAGTATAAACGCCACCATAACTAATCTGCGTCCCCGCTTTAACTCTGCGGACATTTACAATGGGACCACAAAAACTCATAACCGGTTCCACAGGAACATCCATAGAAACTTCTTCTGAAGGTGGCACACCATACATGAGCATCCCAACACGAATTAAATTAAAATAAGATTCCGGCACATTCAGAATTGAGCCACTGTTGGAACAATGAATATAATTAAAATTAATATGATATTTTTTTGCTGTTTCAAGGATGTGGTTAAAATCATTTAATTGAGATTCAGCATAAGAAAGATCTCCTTCATCTGCAGTGGCAAAATGGGAATAAATTCCTTCCGGATTCAAATCGTTTTCTTGAATAAAAGTAAAAATATCATCTTGATCTTTGATATCAAATCCGAGTCGCGTCATTCCCGTATCAAATTTTATATGAAATTTTGGGACACTCTTCTGGGATGATTTATAATGAGTCAATGCTTCCAAGTCACTTATATCGCAAGCATTCACCGTAAGATTTAATTCTACAGCTTTAGAAATAGAATGCGCTTGCATTCTGGAAAAAACCATAAGCTCATTCTCCATCCCGTTTTCTCGGAGTTCAATAGCTTCTTCAATTGCAAAAACGGCCAAAATGATTCCCGCTTCCTGTTGTATCGCTTTTGCAATCTCAATAGCGCCATGGCCATAACCGTTTGCTTTTACAACACACATGATGGATCTATCACCTACATGTCTGCGAATATTCCACAAATTCTGTTTGAGTCGATCTGTATGAATATAGGCTTTGGGTCCAATAATTTTCATGATTGATATTCTTTCAATAGTGCATCTCTTAATGAATCAAATGAATCAAATGTTTCTGTTGAACACGAAGAAATCCAGGCACTCAATTTTTCGGACGGTAATTTATTTACTAAAAATACAGGTCGATCTACCCAATATGCTATGGTGACTTCTCCATGTGTTCCTCCGCCATACAATACACTTTCATCCCAGAGGACAATTAAATAATCAGCTTTCCCAATGACAGCTCGCAAATCTTGATTAATCAAGATACGAATGAATTCTTTGAATTTCGCAGGATCGGTTGTTTTCCAATCGCGATAATTTTCAGCACCCATTTGAATCACCCTCTTCTCAGATTCCAAGACAGGATCAATCACGTCATGATTTAGGTTTTCTTTTAACCAATCTGTCATTTCTGTGCGCCAATCGGCACCTTGATTTTTTGCATTCTCCATTCCGCCTGATAAATATGCAATCAATGTTGGAGTTTCCTTTTAAGAATACTGGTATTTGCCAAAGTCCATAACAATCCAAAAATTGTTAATCCTGCGAAAAGGGCCCAATCCATTAAGCCAGTTTGATTAAATAATTGAAATATTTGGAATGGAATTGATAAAGGTAGCCATTTCAAAAATGTTGCAAGATTCACTGGGAAAAAACCAAACTCAATTATAAATCCATTTCCAAATAGTAAAAAAATAAAATTTAATGCCGTCATTAAAAATAAGGTTGTAACTGTATCTATGAGCAATCCCATGGAAATGAATAAATTCCCTAATAAAAATAAATATAAAACAAGACATAATAACAAGGCAAAACTTTCTAGTAAAGAGTACGAATAAGCTGTGAAACCTGATATAACTATCAGGGAGATTATTCCAATTAAGAAGGCTTCAATTCCTGCCACACATAAATATCCACCAATTAACTCCCGTTTTCGATAAGGAGCAAGTGCCACATTCACTAAAACTTTTCTATGAATCCTAAGGTCGAAAAAATCTCGATATAATAATGGAAAAAGTCCAAGAGATGAAATAATAAAAATAAGACCCGGAATAACCCAAAAATCAAAGGGAACTCCGGACAAACTTTGAACCATAATATTTTTAAATGAAACTGAGATGAGTCCATATATTAAAACTGGAAGCGCCAAGAGCAAAACTATGCTAGAAAGTAAGCGATTTTGCCATAGCCAAATTCGTCGCATTAAAAGTGCGTAAATCAATCGAGCCCCTTTCCGGCAAATTCAGAATCTAGAAGATCACGAAGCCCCAATTTTTTCACATTTAAATCCACCATTAATTCGTCTGATGCTGCACGAATAACATCAAAGAAGACAGTTCGAGTTCGACCATAAAAATGGAAAATATTATCCAGTCTATTCGGTGACACAACCGTGGAAACATTAGAAAGCTTTTTATATAAATCATCAGTCAAATTAATAAACTCTACCTGAAATTGATGGTAATCTAAGGTGCTTTCCAAAAGTTTGTCTAAATGCCCATCCATTAGAATACGTCCATCATGAAAAACTAAAATCCGATCATGAGCTTGTTCAATTTCTGTGAGAGAATTGCTCACATAAATAATTGTTTTATCCCCTTTTAATTCTTTCAGCAAATCCCAAGTATGGCGGATCGATTCTGCGTCCATATAACCGGTTGGTTCATCTAAAATGAGTACATCAGGATTGTGAACCAATTCCCGTATTAACATTGTTTTTTTCTGAGTTCCATTTGATACATTCATGGCGTAATTATTTAAATACGATGAAAGTCCCAATGCTTTTGAATATTTAGCAATTAGAGATGAAGCCGTTGCTTTACCAACTTTATAAAGGTTTGCAGTAAAACGAATATTTTGTTCCAGAGTTAACCAAGGATCTAAATCATTATCATGAGGAACATATCCTATAAGTTGGCGCGTTTCACAACGTCGTTTTTCCATGTCTAAACCATGAATAAAAACTTGACCATAATTTGGATTTTCAAATCCAGATAATAATTTAAGTAATGACGATTTCCCCGAATCATTTACACCCACAATTGCCACGAGACTTCCCCGCTCTACACCGAAAGATAATCCGGCAAGAATCGTTTTATCGCCGATGAGTTTTCCAACTTTTTTAAGTGTTATGCTTGCTTCCATTATTTATTTGCTATGAAGTGAATTTTCTTCCTTTTTACATTTTCCATAATCCTAACCCTAATTCCTATTCTTAATTCCTAATTCTTAATTCTAATTTTACCCGCCATTTTGTTCGGCGAGCATAATCCTAATCCAATCAGTGCGCTTCAAACCAATTATCACCAATTCCATAATCCACCACAATTGGTACAGACAACTTCATGGAATTTTCCATTTTATCTATTACCAATTTTAATAAATCGTTTTCTTCCGATTCAGGGTATTCAAATAAAAGTTCATCATGAATTTGAAGAATCATTTTTGATTCCATTTTATTATTAATTAATTCTTGGTGAATTGAGCACATTGCTATTTTTATCATTTCAGCAGCAGAACCTTGTATTGGCATATTAATTGCCATTCGTTCTGCAGCTTGTCGACGGAGTCCATTCTCAGAATCTGCATCCCAAACTGGACGTCGTCGCCCCAATAGAGTTTCCACATATTTATCTGTTCGGGCTTTTTCTATAGTAGAATCAATATAATTTCTAATTCCAGCATATTGTTCAAAATAAGATTCAATAATTGCAACTGCTTCCTGTCTTGGAATTCCCAATTCTTGACTCATTCGAAATGGTCCTGCACCATACATGATTCCAAAATTAACTACTTTTGCCGTTCGTCGCATTTCTGGTAAAACGGAATCAATGGGAACTCCAAAAACATGACTTGCCGTTCGCGTATGAATGTCATCTCCATTTTTGAAAGCTTCAATTAAGGCTGGATCTTGACTAATATGTGCCATAACCCTGAGTTCTACTTGAGAATAATCTGCTGATAATATTTTCCATCCATCCGTTTGGGCACGAAAAGCCTTTCGGATTTCCCGTCCTTCTTCTCTTCTGATTGGAATGTTTTGGAAATTTGGGTTTGTGCTGGAAAGTCGCCCCGTTGCTGCAATCGTTTGATTAAATGTAGAATGAATTCTACCCGAATTTTCATTAATTAAATCAGGTAGTGCGTCAACATAAGTATTCTTGAGTTTATTATTTTTTCTATATTCAAGAATATATTTGGGCAATTCATGTTGATCTTTTAATCTTTGTAAAATTGGTTCTGCTGTACTTCGCTTCTTTAATTGCGGTAACCCTAAAATATCAAATAAAATTGTTCCCAACTGCTGAGTAGAGTTAATATTGAATTCAGTTCCGGCTAATCGATGAATATCTGAAATAAGTCCATCTAATTTTTTGCTGATTTCAATCGACATTTTTTTTAAGAAATCAGCATCAACAAATGTGCCTTCATATTCCATATTTATCAAAACGGGAATTAATGGTATTTCGATGCTTGAGTAAAATTCAAGCAAGTTGGCTTCTTTTAATTTTTCTTCGAATATTTCCGTGAGTTGAAATGCAATATCCGCGTCTTCAATCGCATAATAGGCCGTCTTTTCTAATGAAACCAAATCCATTGTAATTTGATTTCGACCGTTTCCAATTAACTCTTCAATGGGCACCATCTCATAATTCAAATATTCTAAACTCAAAGTTTCCAGTTTGATGGAACGGGCTGTAGGATTTAATAAATGAGCAGCAACCATTGTATCAAAATCAATTCCATTAACTATGACCCCAAATCGTTTCAGAATTAAAGCATCATATTTAATATTCTGACCGGTCTTTTTTACTGAATCATCTTCTAAAATAGGTTTCAGTTTATCTAAAACGATTGTTAAATCATCTTCGCCAAAATTGCTTTTCCCTTTTTCAAGGTATTTGATTGGAACATACGAACCTGAATTAGCTTGGGTAGAAAAACTTAATCCAACAATTTTGGCAAGCATAGGATGAACAGAAGTTGTTTCCAAATCAAATGAAAATCTATCTGCTTTTTTCAATCCTTTAACAAGAACATCCAATTCATTCACAGATAAAATTGTTTTGTAATCCTTTTTAATAGCGGGAATTGAAGTCTTTACTTCATAATTTGAATCTTTTGCCAATTGTTTAACCAAACCGTGGAATTCCAATTCTGTGAATTTTTCCGTACAAGCATCTATATCCATTTCTCGTTTTTTTAATTCATTCACTTCACATGCCAGTTTAACATCGGTAAGAATCGTAACTAATTCTTTGCTGAGAATGGCTTTTTCAACGCCGTCTTTTAATCCTGAGTGAACTCGTTTATTCATTATTTTATCGGCATTTTCAAGAGCTCCTTCCAATGACCCATACGCCTTAATGAGTTTTACAGCAGTTTTTTCACCCACACCTGCAACACCAGGAACATTATCGGAACTGTCTCCCATGAGTCCTAATAAATCAATTATTTTGTTAGGTGGAACACCCCATTTTTCTTCTACTTTTTTAGGATCATAAATGATTGGACCTGGAGATTTCCGGTTTCTAGGAGCGAACATAAATATATGTTCATTCATGAGTTGCATAAAATCTTTATCACTACTCACGATAAATGTATCTAATCCAGCCTTATCTGCTTGCACTGCCAATGTACCAATTATATCATCCGCTTCAACTCCAGGCTTTTTCAATACGGGTATATTCATGGATTCTAGCATTTCCCATAGATGAGGTAATTGCTCTTGCATTTCATCCGGCATGGGTGAACGGTTTGCTTTGTATTCCTTATACATATCATGACGGAATGTCTTTTCTTTGGAATCAAAGGCACAGGCGAAATAGTCAGGATTTTCAGATCTAATCAGTTTCAATACTTGATTGACAAATCCAAATAAGGCACTGGTGTGAAGTCCAGAACTCGTAATAAGTGGATTTCGGATCAATGCAAAATGGGAGCGATAAAGAAGTGCATACCCATCAATTATAAAAAATCGTTTACGGTCAGTTTTTTTAGGTGTCATAAGCAAAAAAATTACGGCACTAGATGAAAGAGTACCAACTTCATTTTTGATTAATCCATTCTCTAATTCCTTCTGTTGTACCCTTATTCTCAACCTTGTTTAGGTCCATCCAACCACAGATTTCAGGTATAAATTATGAATCAAATTAACCTGTAAAAAAAAAGCCTCGTATTAATACGAGGCTTTTTTAATAAATCAGATTAGATCTGATAGGGTTACATCATGCCACCCATACCGCCCATACCACCCATTCCTGGGTCTGGCATTGAAGGCATTTTATCATCTTCTGGTACGTCTGTAATAGCCGCTTCGGTTGTAAGAATCATACCAGCAATGGATGCCGCATTTTCTACCGCAACACGAGCCACTTTTGCCGGATCGATAATTCCTGCTTCAAACATGTTAACATATTTGTCATAACGAGCATCATAACCATAATCGCCTTTACCTTCACGAACTGCTTGAACAATAATAGAAGCTTCAACACCTGAATTCGTACAAATTTGACGAATTGGAGCTTCAAGAGCACGACGCATAATGTCAACACCTACTTGTTGATCTTCAGGAACTTTAACATCATCCAAAGCTGTAACGGCACGAAGTAAAGCCACACCACCGCCAGGAACAATACCTTCTTCCACAGCAGCACGGGTTGCATGAAGAGCATCTTCTACACGAGCTTTCTTTTCTTTCATTTCAACTTCAGTCGCAGCACCAACGTTAATTACAGCAACACCACCTGACAATTTAGCCAAACGTTCTTGCAGCTTTTCACGATCATAATCAGAACTTGTTTTTTCGATCTGAACTTTAATTTCATTGATTCGTGCTTTGATTGCATCTGCAGATCCACCCCCATCAACGATGGTAGAATTATCTTTATCGGATACAATGCGTTTTGCTGTTCCTAAGTAATCGATATTTGCATTTTCAAGTTTATAACCAGCATCTTCAGAGATGACAGTTGCACCTGTTAATACAGCAATATCTTCTAACATTGCTTTACGACGATCACCAAAGCCAGGTGCTTTTACAGCTAATACTTTGAAAGTACCACGAAGCTTATTAACAACCAAAGTTGCTAATGCTTCACCTTCAATATCTTCTGCAATGATTACAACTGGTTTTCCGGATTGAACCACTTTTTCCAATAATGGAAGTAAATCTTTCATGTTGGAAATTTTCTTATCATGGATTAGGATAAATGGATCGTCCATTTCCGCATCCATAGATTCAGAATTTGTCACAAAATAAGGTGAAAGATAACCACGGTCGAATTGCATCCCATCAACAAATTCTAGGAACGTTTCGGCTGTTTTGGATTCTTCAACAGTGATAACACCATCTTTACCTACTTTTTCCATGGCTTCTGCAATTTTACCACCAATCTCTTGGTCGTCATTAGCAGAGATAGTTGCAACTTGTGCAATTTGCTGTGCATCTGGTAAATCTTTCGATTGACTTTTGATAGCTTCAACAATCACATTACGTGCAGCATCGATGCCACGTTTGATGGACATTGGATTGGCTCCAGCGGTTACATTTTTAATCCCTTCTGTTACGATGGCTTGTGCTAAAACAGTCGCTGTAGTTGTTCCATCCCCTGCAACATCAGAGGTTTTGGACGCTACTTCACGAACCATTTGTGCACCAACATTCTCGAGTTTATTTTCGAGTTCGATTTCTTTGGCTACAGTTACACCATCTTTAGTAATAGTCGGTGCACCAAATTTTTTCTCAATGACAACATTCCGTCCTTTAGGCCCTAATGTAACTTTGACTGCATTAGCCAATTTGTCCACACCAGCTTTTAAAGAATTCCGTGCATCTAGAGAATATGCTATATCTTTTGACATTATTATTATCTCCTTATAGTACAGCTAATATGTCGCTTTCGCGCATGATTACATAATCTGTTCGTTCAAGAGCAATTTCAGTACCGGAATATTTTCCGTAAAGTACCGTATCTCCTGTTTTGACAGTCATTTCAACAATTGTGCCGGCATCGCTGGCTTTTCCTGGTCCCACCGCAACAACAGTTCCTTGTTGTGGTTTTTCTTGGGCAGTATCAGGAAGAATAATTCCTCCAGATGATTTTTCTTCAGCTGCATCAGGTTCCACGACAACGCGGTCCGATAATGGCTTAAGGTTTAAACCCATAATTCAACTCCTTTATGTGTTGATGTTCTTTATTTAAAATTTGATTCTAAAAGCGGCGGCAAGAGTACCGCACAATTTATTATCATTTCAAGATTTAAGACACTGTCCTAAACTGTCAGACTTTATACAAAGAATGTACCGTTTTCATTTATATCTCATTTTGTAAGGTTTTGTTATATTATAATGTCAATATGGCAAAGTTTTTCATTATTTCCCTGTAGAACCGAATCCACCTTCACCTCGTGTAGTTTCTGTCAATTCGGCCACTAATTTAAATTGAATCGGACTTCCATCCATGGCGACAAGTTGAAATAATCGCTGCCCTTTTTTCACAGAATAGGCTACATCTTTGATATGATCTACTGCGGCCATGATTTCACCGCGATATCCAGCATCAATGAGACCAACAGAATTACAAAGGCGTAAAGGTGTTTTGGCGATACTTGACCTTGGCATTAAAAGATATGGTTTTAAATCAACATTTTCACAAGCGATTCCTAAATGAATTACAGCAGTCTCTCCTGATTCTATGGTTTGGTCTTTTATTACAAATAAGTCAATTCCTGCATCGCCATCATGAAAATGACCGTGATTGATATAAAGTGATTTGATTGAGTCGTTAAAGGGTTTGATTTTAAGTTTCATTTTTATATATTTTTGGTTTTATGAATGAATGATAGATTATGGATTTATGATCTATTTTTAATCTTTAGAGTAATCAATCTTTTCAATGAATGATTTAATTTGTTTTATATGGTTTGGAGTCGATCCACAACAAACTCCAATCACATCGGGGTTTTTTTGTAAAATGGACGAAATTCCGGTAGAGAAGTTAGATTCATCAATCCTATCAAAGTAATCATTTTCATAATCGCTTTTTCCCAAATTTGGGTACGAACCCCATGCGCAATTCCACTCTCTCCCAAGTTCTCCAATAATATCCAAATTGATATCCATTTTATTGCAATTGACCAATAAACAATTCACATCTTTTTCTGGAATTATCGAAATGACTTTTTTCAATGAAGTACCGTCTAAAATATGGTATTGATCTTTCATAATAAGGCTTAACCAAATGGGCAATTGAATATGTTGACTTAATTTTAATGCAATTGAAATTTCATTAATGTTCCCCATCGTCTCAAACAAAATCAAATTAACTCCGGCATCGTCCAACCATTCTAAACTGTTACCATATATTTCTTCAGCCACAGAATTACCCGGATAATTTCCCGGTAAGTAACAATCATCAATAGCCGTAATAGATCCGGCAATTCGGACTGAATCCTGTTTAGCTTGATGGGCAACTTCAACCGCTTTGTATAAACTATTTTTTGCTTTCAATTTAGCTTTTTTATTCGAAAGCCCAATTTTTTGATAAGTCCATGATGTTGTTCGAAACGTATTCGTTGTAATGACTGAAGCACCTGCATTTATATAATTAATGTGGATTTTTTTTACAATTTCTGGGTGAGTTAAATTTGCATCTGCAGACCAAAGTGGTAAGGGACATTCCACACCCCGTTGGATTAATTCAGTCCCCATTGCACCATCAAGAATAATGGGTTTAACTGTCATTTTCTCTTAAATAAAGGAGCTAAGTAATATAAACCAATACTTGAACTAATTATCCCAATCCCCATTAATGATTCATATGTGGATTCCTTGAAAGAATAAAATAATGTCCAAATATTTACAATTAAAAAAATCAACGGCGTGAACGGATATCCCCAAACTATATAGGGTCTGTCGAGATTGGGTTCTTTTATTCTCAAAATAAAAAGGGAAATCACTGTTAAGGTTGTGGTAATAATCATAGATATCCCAGCATACATAAGTACTTGTTCAAACGATGATGTTAAAATAAAAATAAACGCTATTCCTAATTGAATGCAAAAAGCATTTATTGGAATCTCATTGGAATTTTTCTTTTTAAAAAATCCAATAAATGAATGGTCTTCTCCCATGATTTGCATTATTCTTGGACCAATAAATACATAACTGCTTACGGTGGATAAAAGTAAAATAGAAATACCAATTCCGATTATTTTTGCCCCAATTTCTCCAAATATTTTTATGCCGGATATATACCCCACTTCAACTTGCCCAGCCATATCTGCCATGGGCACTGTATAGAGAAAAACATAATTTAATAAAACATAAAGAATCATAACAAATCCGGTACTACCTAACATGGCTTTGGATATATTTATTTTTGGTTGAATTATCTCACCCGAAATATAAATGGCAGAATTCCATCCTGTATAGGCATATGAAACCCAAACTAGACTCACTGCAAATCCTGAACTTAAAAGGATCGCTCCATCTCCAGGTTTTGGCATAAGCGATATTGCTTGTGGCATGTCTATGCTAAACCCAAAAACTAAAAATATTAAAATAAGTCCAATTTTGATTGCTGTTGATCCATCCTGAAACAATGTGCCCCATTTTACACTTTTCATATGAAGTGCATGGAAGCCAAGTATTACAATCGAAGCAATGATTGTTTGGTTTAATCCTGGAAAAACGGCTGATAAATAACTTCCTAATGCCATGGCAGCCAAAACTGCAGGCGCTGTAAATCCCACAGTCGCAGAAACGACGCCAGCTCCAAAACCGATTGATGGGTGAATGATTCTACTTAATAAATGATATTCACCACCAGACCTTGGTAATGCGGCTCCTAATTCACTATAGACTAATGCGCCGCATAATGCAACAATACCACCCACAATCCACAACATCATTAATGGAAATACAGATTGAATTTCTACTAATTGATAGCCGAGACTGGTAAAAACGCCGGTGCCAATCATGGAAGCCACAACAAATGAAGCTGCGGTCAAAAAAGATATATGACGACCGGAATGATTTGAATTCAAATTAGGATCTGTAAAAATTAAAAGCCAACAGGAACCAACCAGCAATAAAACAAAGTCCACCTATAGGTGTGATGGCACCGAGCCATCTTGTATTCGTTAATACAAGCAGATATAAACTTCCTGAAAAAATAAGGATGCCAGCGGTGAATAAATAAGCTGGAATTTGAATGAGATCTTGAGATACTTGAAACCCAACGATGCCAATAAATAAGAGACCCAATGCATGATACATGTGGTATCGAACGCCCGTTTCAAAAATGAGAAGATCCTCCGGGGATACTTTGGATTTAAGCGCGTGAGCGCCAAATGCGCCTAATAATACAGCAAGTCCTGCCAGAGACGCCCCAACAATTAACCAAGCTTTCATCTAGCTTTCTGTTCGCTGAATAACCGTCCGCATAGGGAATGGAATTTCAATGCCTTCTTCATTGAACCGTTTATGCATCTTTTTCACAAATGCATGAATAATAGGGTTTTGGTCGCCGTATTTATTCCCGCGAAAATAAACAATAAAATCAATACTCGAATCACCAAATCCTCTAAATTTGAATGCCGGTTTAGAATTTTTATTCATTTCAGGCATGGAGTTAAAAAGCTCATTCGCCACATCTAAAACCACACGTTCTACCTGCTCTAAATCAGAATCGTATCCCACACCCACAGGAATCCTTACGGAAAAACTTGGATCACCACTATTATAATTCTTGATTATGGCTGAAGACAATTTATTATTGGGAATATGAATAATATTATTGGTTCGTTCCAACATTTTAGTATTTCGCCAAGTAATATTTTGGATATATCCCATTTCACCCGAATCTAGACTTACAAAATCACCGGGCTGAACTTTTTTGCTTAATAAAATATGAAGGCCTGCAAATACATCAGAAAGGGTATCCTTCAATGCCAATGAAACAGCCAACCCACCAATACCTAAAGCGGTAAGCATGGGTGCAATGGATATATCTAGGGAATCCAGAATTATTAAAAGACCAATTAAATAGACCGTAATCCAAACAAAATTGGTAAACATACTTGTGGACGGAAATCCACCTCCCTGTTTTTTTGACCAAATGTCAAGTAACCCGACTACGAGTTTTGCTCCAGCATGGGTAATAGAAGCGATTAAAATGATAATAAGAAATCTGGAAACATACAAACCAAATGGTTCAGCAATGACTATCCCTTTGAGCGCAAGTGATAGTGAAGCCCAAAAAAACCAGAGTATGATTTGAGATTCAACGGAATCCAAAATGACATCATCCCCTTCCCATGTGGATTTGGCCGCTGCCTTTTTTAAACGAGAATGAATCACCTGTTTAAAGACAAATCCTAAAATAACACCTGTAATTACAATCAAGACCGGCAATAGCCAAATCTCTAAATATGTTAGCGTTTTTAAAATCTCAAATATATCATTAATCATAAGGCGGAGAATTTAGAGAGTTTTGGATAGGATAAAATGGAGAAAGTGTTCTTACCTATAGACATGATCATGACTGCCAATATCAATCAAAATAATGGCGCGATTATCAAATTTGATTATAAAAGTAATCCTAAATTTGTAGGTAAGGCTAATGGCATGAAGACTTTTATATTTCCCGGTCAATGCATGAAGCATAAGTGATGGGTGTTTTGGATTTAGTCTTAATATTTCAATGATGGATTTAAATCTACTTTTTAAGTCAGGGTGAGAATTAAAGAACTTTTTAGCAACTCTACGAAATGATGGAGGTGATTGAATAGAATACAATTATTCAGTCTCTGATTCAATGGTGTTCATTAAATCGTCAATAGATTTATGCTCTTGTACTTTCCCCTTTTCTAATTCTTCCAAAGCCCGTGATAAACGAGCATCGTAGGATGATTCCATCTCCGAAATCATTTCTGTGTACTTTTCTTCATCCATAATGACGTATTTGAGTTTATTATTCTTTATAACATGAACAGGCCCCTTTTTCAAATCATCATCCACGGCAGAGATTCCCCTACGTTTTATTTCTTGTGTAGATATTTTTTTCATATCGAACTCCTTATAAGTACTTAATTTAGTACTCATAATGGCACAAGAATACAAAAAAGGGCTACATAATTGGAATTCTTTTTAATACGTAGAAATGGAATTAGATTATTTTAATAGAACAATTCTTAGCCAATTTATTCGCGATTGTTTATTTTTATTCTCTAATTAAAACGTCAACTTTTATCTCACCTTCCGAAGATTAAAAATCACGAAAACAGATAGGATTTCGGGGTGAGTTTTTGGAAAATGATTTTTATAATTTCATCATTCTTCAAAATTATTCCACGATTTTCCTATTTAATAAATTAAACTTTGCGTCTCTGGGGTCTATACTTTAATCAAACTTCACAGAAACTAATTGAGAGATACCTTTCTTTTCTTGAGTTACGCCATACATGTAATCAGCGATTTCCATGGTAAGTTTATTATGGGTTACAATAATGAATTGAGTTTCGTCACAAAATTTAGAAAGAACTCGTGTGAATTTATGAATATTCACATCATCTAAAGGTGCATCTACCTCATCCAAAATACAGTATGGACTCGGCTTTACTTGGTAGATTGCAAAAAGAAGAGAAATAGCAGTAAGGGCTTTTTCACCACTGGATAATAGTCGCAGGGATGTATTCCGTTTCCCTGGGGGTTGAGCTTCAATCCCAATATCTGCTTCCAACGGATCCGGATCACCGATCAATTTTAATGATGCGGTTCCTCCTTCAAAAAATAATTGAAATAATTTTTCAAAATTCCGTTTTACAAGATCAAATGTTTCTTGAAACCTTTTGCGAGCAACTTTATCAATTTTCCGGATCGTTTCCCTAAGGTTTTCTTCAGCTTTTATCAAATCATCTCTTTGATGGGACAATGTTTCCAATCGTTCAAATTCTTCGTCATGTTCATCCTGAACCGCCATATTTACGGGTCCAATATTTTCAAGACTTTTTTGAATTTTAGATATTTCGATTTCAAGTTGTTCTTGTGTTAAATCTACAATCAATTCTTTCGGCACTTTTTTATGATATCGATCATCGATCCGTTCTTCAATTAGTCTAATTCGTTGGATTGTTTCTGTCGCTTCTAATTCAGCATTTTTCAGGTCTTCTAATAGTTGTTCTCGATTACGTTGCTCTGCTGCAATCCGTGCCTGAATTTCTTCTATAGTCTGATAAGTTTCTCTGTAAACACTCTGTTTTAAATCTAAAATTGAACGTTGTTTTTGGATTTCTGCATTCAGAGTTTTTAATTCTTTTTCGCCCATGGATATTTGACCGTCAAGTTCAGTTTTTTGAGATTGTAGTGATTCAATTTCTCGAACAATCTTTTCTTGTCGATTTTTTAATTCTGAGCGAGTTTCTTCCCCTGATGACTTTTTGAATTTGACTTGATCTCTCCGCGTTTCAAGTTCGATCAATTTTATACGGATATCTTGAGCTTTCTTTTGGTATTCATCTCGAGTTTTTCGCGATTCAATCATTTGATTATTTGCTAAACCCACTTTGGCATGGATCGAATCCAATGTCTTTTTTGATTTATCTAATTCAGGTTGTAAAGATTTCAGAGCAGTTTTGGATTTATTTAAAACAATTTTAGTCTCAGCCAATTCAATGTTGGTACTATTAATCGATTCAACCAACTGATTGAGTTTAAATTGATGTCGAATTTCTTCTGTTTCTAAAGAAGAAAAGTCTTGATTTAAATTTGCAACTTCACGCAGTTTTTCTTTTAAATTAATTTGGTTTGATGCGATACGTTTTTCCAAGGTTTGGAATGTCTGGTTTAGATTTATTTCTTTTTCTAGAAGGTCCGAAAGTTCTGTAGAAATCGTATCAAGTTTTGATTGTCGTCCAATCAAATTCCCATGTTCGGATACTTGTCTATTTTTCAGGATTAAATCTCTACCAGAATAAGCACCCGACATATCAACCAATCCCCAACCATCCAAATCTTTGGATTGAAGAGCCAATTTCAAATCATCAACGATGAGTAAATTCCCAAGTAAATAGTCTGCTAATGGTTGAAGATCTTTGCTCGTTTTTAAAAGATCAGAAGCTCGACCAATAACTCTGGAATTTTTTGGCAATTTTTGAAGAATATTTTTTAAAGATTTAGCTTCTTTCAATGGAATTAAAGTTAAATCCCCAGCTCGTTTTTCCTGTGCTTTTTCTAAGGTTGATAAAGCAATTTTCTTGTCCGTCGTAATTAAACAATGAGACAGGTCACCTAACCCGGATTCTAATGCATCCCGATATTTATCTTGGACCTGAAACATATCAGCTACAGTTCCCAATACGCCAGGAAATTCTTTTGGATTTTCTAATACAAATCGAGTCCCTTCGGGAAATCCTTCTTTCGATTCTACTAACTCATTATAGAATGCTTTTTGGCCAGTCAGAGATTTAGTTTGGGCTGAAACAATATGTCTTTCTTCTGAAAGTAAATCTCGTTCCTGTTTTAAAGATTTTAGGTGAGATTCTGCCTTTATTAAATCACTTGTTGCATTAGACAAATTTTTATGCGCTTTTTTCTTATCAGTATCCAATTTCTTTTGATCACTGGATATAGATGATTTATCCAACACAAAATCCTGATGTCTTTCATTTAATTTTTGGAAATATAATTCTTTATCTTCTAATAACGCATGGGTTCTATCAAACAAAGATCGATCATCAGCTATTTTCCGTTGAATTTCCCAACGTTCATTTTGAATATCATCCAAATTTCGGACTGTTTTTTGGTAATCTAATTCAATTTTATCAAAGGCTTCTTTTTCAGCTTTATAGCTCGATAAATTGTTTTCAATTTCAGGTTCAAGATCAGACATTTCTTTATCAAAATTCAATCTAAGTTGTTTTAAACCATCTATCTTTTGTGAATTGGTTCCCTGTTCTCTTTCCAGTCTATCTACGGTAAGTAAAGATCCTCTACCTTGTTCAGTCCAAACTAGAATTTTATTGCGGAATTCTTCTCTTGTCTTATTTAATTCAGCCATTGTGGATTGTAAAGTAGAGAAATCCGATTCTTGCGATTTGTAGGTTTCTTTATGTTGAATCAATTCTTTTTCATGAATGGATGTTTCTGATGAATTGGATTCTCGTAAATGACGAAATTCGTTAATACGCGCTTGAAGAGGTGCAGCGACTGATTGATAATGATGAACTTGTAAAAAAGCCAATTCAAGGTCTCTCGTTTCAAGAGTTTCTGTTAAAGTAGCATGACGTTTAAACCGTTTAAGCTGAAGTCCAAGATTTGTCACCTTTTGTTCAACTTCAGCAATAATATCCTTGATCCGTTCTAAATCTGTATGCGTTGCTTCGAATTTCCGTATGGTTGATTTTCTTTGAGTACGATATTTATGAATCCCTGCAGCTTCTTCAAACATTTTCCGCCGGTCCTCACCTGTATCAGATAAAATTTGTTCAATCATTTTTAATTCAATGACTGAATATGCATCGGCACCCATTCCTGTATCTACAAAAAGATCCATAATATCTTTCAGGCGACATTGGGTTTTATTCAAATAATATTCTGATTCACCGCTCCGATAAACTCGGCGAGCAATTTCAATATCGTTATATTCTATAGGAAGTTTTCCAGCATTATTATGAACTGTCATGGAAACTTCGCAAACACTCAGTGGTTTTATTCCCTCGGCACCGTTAAAAATGACATCTTCCATTTTTCCACTACGAAGAACTTTATATTTTTGTTCGCCCAAGACCCATCGAATGGCATCGACAATATTGGTTTTCCCGCACCCATTTGGCCCCACAACTGTGGTAATGCCCTGGCCAAGTTTCATGACTTCTTTATTGGCAAAAGATTTGAAGCCATGCATTTTTAATTCAGATATATACATGAGTGCTGGTTAGAATGTGGACGGTGAAGTTACAGGATTTACATCCAGTTTTCTATAAGGAGATTGCACCTCGTCTCTTCTATATTAAGATTCTAATATAACTAAACAAAATTGTGAATGATGGCATACTCATTTAGCCAGGCGGCCATCCAAATTCTCGCCCACCCATTAAATGCAAATGAACATGATAAACGGTTTGTCCGCCAGCTTCATTACAATTAAAACCTGTTCTATAACCTGCTTCTGCAATTCCTTCTTTTTTGGCTAATTCAGCGGCAGTTCGAACCATTTCTCCCACCAGTTCATTGTGTTCCGCTTCCAATTCATTCAAAGTCGGAATATGAATTTTGGGGATGATTAGAATATGAGTAGGTGCAACCGGATTTATATCTCGAAAGGCAAGAATGCTTTCAGTCTCAAATACTTTATCTGCCGGAATATCTCCAACGATAATTTTGCAAAATAAACAATCGTCCATGATGGGTCCTTTTTTTGCCACAAAGGACGTTAAAGTTCACGAAGAGAGAAATTAATATTTCAGCAGTGCTTCGTGGCCTTCGCGGCTATTTTTTTAGTTTAAAATTTCATTCAAAATTGATAGGGAATTTAATGCTGCGGTTTCCGCCCGAAGTCGTCTGTCTCCTAAATGGTAACACTGTACATTTGAATTATCTATTAGATCAATCTCACTTTTCGAAAAATCACCTTCAGGCCCAATGACCACCACAATATTTTGAGTTGAATCAAATGATAATTCAGACAGTGATTTTTTAGCATTCATTCGTGCACAAACAATCTGATTTCCATTTTTCAATAATGTTGAGAGTGCAATAGGATTCTTCATATCGGGAAACCGACTTCGCCTACATTGTTTAGAAGCCGAAATGATCAATTTTTGACATCGTTTAAAATTCAACTCTTTTTTAACACTTCTATCTAAAATCAGGGGTTGAATTACATTGACACCCAATTCAGTGGATTTTTCTAGTAAAAGTTCAAATCGATCACGTTTGATAAGTGCAGCTGCAAGTGTAATCGAATTTTGATTTTCACCGAGACCATCAATTGTTTTTAAAATTGATCCGGATACGTGGGTTTCTAGCGAATCTATTTTTCCAAAATATCCAGTACCAATTCCATTCAACAAACAAATATCATCTCCAATTTTTAATCGTAGCACACGGGTAGCGTGTATGGATTCTTCTTGATCTAAATAAAAAGTGTCCCCATTAAAATTTTTGGGATTTATAAAAAACGCTTTGTCCGGAATCACTTTGCGCGACGATTAAATGAAAGGTGGATTAAAAATCCGGAATAATCTTTTTTTCCATCCGCTATCTTATTAAGATGCAATATTTCATATCCCACCATGGCAGAAACAGATGATTGCCCCACCATCTTGAAATCGATTCCACACCCGACAAATCCACCCGGTGAAAATTGGAGAATTGGATTTTTCCATCTTTCACTAAAAGTCCCGGATTCTTTACCATCCACCGTTGTAATCACGCCGCCTTTTACTGCTATAAAGGGGGAAAAGTTGTTTTCAATTTTACCAACAAAAGGATAATAATTTGTACCAATGAACGCTGGCAACATGAAAAGGCTTTTACCGCCAATTGTTTTATATTGTCCTGAATAATAATCATAAACAATCGTTTCATCTTCAGCTTTTATATCGTAAAAACGTAACTCACCATTTAATACAAATTTTTCCGAAGCATGGATATAATGACGAGTGATGAACATTCCAGATCCACTTGACCCAATATCCAATCCAAAACCATTTTGGACTTGATCAAATTGACCAAATAAAATAATGGGAAAAAGAAATGTGATTAATTTATTCATAGGATAAAACTACTTTTCCAAATTGGGCACCTGACTCTAAATATTCATGCGCATTTCGGATTTCATCAATTGGAAATTTACGATTAATTATGGGTTTTATTTTCTCATCCTTTAAAAGTTCCATTGCTCCTTCAAAAGCCGATTTTGAACCCATTGTTGAACCCAAAACGGATTGCTGTTTAAAAAATAAATGTGTCAAATTCAAATTGGCTTTATACCCGGTTGTTGCTCCACACGTTACCACTCGCCCACCTCGAGCCAAACTTTTCATTGAAATATTCCAAGTCGCTTCCCCAACATGTTCAAAAACAAGATCTACACCATGACCTTGAGTAATCGATTGTATTTGTGCCAACATATTATCTGAATGATAATTCAAAACATCATCCGCACCTAATTCACGAGCTTTTCCACATTTTTCATTCGTTCCAGCAATGGCGATTACGTGGGCTCCTTTTGCTTTGGCGATTTGGATGGCCATACTGCCAACACCGGAACTTGCACCCCAAACCATTACAGTTTCACCCGATTGAAGATTCGCTCGATTAATTAACATTTGATAGGATGTTTGTGCTACCAACGCGAAAGATGCAGCTTCATGAAAATCTAAATTTTCAGGAAAAACGATAGCTTGCGTTGAGTCTATTGCAATTTTTTCAGCATTTACACCTTGGGCATTTTCTCCCATGATGCCCAAGGATTTACACAGATTTTCTTTCCCACTCAAACAGGTTTTACACGTTCCACAATAAATCAGCGGTTGTATCATTACTTTTTCACCGATTCGAGATTCGTCAACATTTTCTCCCACGACTGAAATAACTCCCGAAGCATCACTGCCGGTAATTAATGGAAGAGGAACACCGGGGATTCCTTTCCGAACCCAAATATCTAAATGATTCAATGATGTTGCTTTCACATCAACCAATACTTGTCCTTTTGCGGGTGAAGGACATGAAATATTTTCCAACTTTAAAACATCTAAACCACCATGTTCGTGGATTTGAATAGCTTTCATAAATTCAACTTTGTGTCCATACTAAATTTTCCCGGTCCACGTAAGAAAATTGTAAAATAAACTGCAAAATAAATGACGGCAGATTCTGGACTTTCACCGCCAGACAAATGAAATACTCCAGCAAAGAACATGGTCATCATGACAAAAAAGGAAGAAAGCCTTGTTTTTAAACCTACTAATACAAAAAGCGTTAAAACGCCTTCACTCACAGCAGCAAGAAATCCAAATAATATATGACCAAAAGAAATTCCGACAATGCCTAGGACTGCCCCGCCTAACCATGCCCACGTTTCTGTGCCAGCGGTAATCTTTCCCATGCCGTGGTAAAAAAATAAATAAAAAGACGGAATCACCCGTAATACGAGTAGAGCCCAATCCTTGGAATCTTCAAATAAGGATTGGTTCGATAAAATTAATTTTAATTTATTCATTTTTTTCTTCCTCAAACTCTGCATCTTGAATATCCATTTTTTTTATTTTTGTTCGAATATCTGTTTTACGTTGTTTTACTCTCATGGATTGATTGATTTTAAAAATAGAAAAAAAGGGTCCTGCGGATTTATATACAAAATAAATGATCATCCCTAAAAGGAGCCATTTCATAAATTATACCTCTGAAACCGGATTGAAAAATTTTGTACCCGATACAGGTTGACGAATATATTTTATTACTTCTTTTAAATCCTCTTCATTGTGGACAAAATCTATATTATTGGTATTGATGATGACCAAAGGCGTATCCTGATATCGAAAAAAGTACTCAGTATAAACCTGACTTAGGGCATCAATATACTCGTAGGTAATTTCTGTTTCCATTGATCGTCCTCGATTGGAAATATTTTTCATGAGCGTTTCCGTATCCGCTTGAAGGTAAATGACCAAATCAGGTTTAATAATATTTCGTTCCAAAAAATTAGCTACCGTATCATATAAACTCATTTCTTTCTCATTGAGATTCAGCGAAGCAAACAAACGATCCTTTACGAACATGTAATCAGTTACAAGCAATTTTTGAAACATATCTACTTGTCTCAATTCTTGTTGCTGCCTATATCTCTGCAATAAAAAGAAAAGCTGAGTTTGAAATGCATAGCGTTCAGGATCTTTATAAAAATCAGGCAAAAATGGATTTTCGTCGAATTCTTCGAGGACGAGTCGAGCGGTCAATTCTTTCGCCATTAAATTTGCGAGACTTGTTTTTCCAACACCGATGGGTCCTTCTATTGCAATATAATATAAATTTCTCAAGCTTGTGTCTCAATTGGGTGACGTGTAACAGTTGATGTGTCAATACAATGATCAAGAAGATCATTTATTGTGATTTTTGAATGTGGAATTTTAAAGTCTGGGGCTAATTCAGCAAATGGAATTAATACAAATTTTCGCATCCCCAACATAGGATGAGGAATCATCAATTCATCCGTTTCTATAAAAGCATCTCCATGAAATAAAATATCAATATCGATGATACGAGGGGAATTTTTCTCTCTTTTTTCTGACCGTCCCAACATTTTCTCAATCTGTTTAGTCACATCCAATAAATCAAAAGGTTTGAGCGTTGTGGAACATTTTACCACAGCATTAACAAAAGGCGGTTGATCCAATTTATACAGAGGTTCCGTTTCATAATATGTTGACGATTCAATATCAGAAATATTAAAATTAATAGACAGTGCCATTGTCGCTTGGGCAAGGTTTGAATCACGGTCGCCCACATTGGAACCCAGAGATAGATACGCTGTCACAGGTTTCATAGTTTCTCCCTAACCAATTCTACTTCTACTGAATCCAGATTTGCCATGATAGGTGCATGAGGTTTTCGGATCTTTAAAACCACTTTTTGAATTGGGAAATCCGATAATAATTTTTGACAGATTGAATCGCCCACTGCTTCAATCAAATGATAATCTTTTTCGGTAAAAATATCTGTTATAACAGACACGGCCTCGTCGTAATTAATGGTGTCTTTCAAGTCGTCTGATTTTCCTGCAGCAGAAAGATTTGTAAACATTTCAACATCCAGCTCAAATAAGCCGTCTTTGTCTTTTTCAAATTCATACACGCCGTGACGCGCAGGAATCTTCAGGTTTAATATGCGTACTTTATCCATTTAAGAAATAATAATAAATTGGGAGAAAATCATATCTATAAAATACAATGAATCAGGATGGCACACTTGCCAAATTATTTTAAAAAGATAAAAGGCTTACCCCAACCACAATTGCCGATCTAAACTACGGTACTGAATCGCTTCACTGATATGTCCTGAATCAATTTTTTCTTTCTTATCCAAATCAGCAATGGTTCGGGATACTTTTAAAATTCGGTCATAAGCTCTGGCGGATAAACCCAGTTTATCCATAGCTGTTTTTAGGAGTTCCCCTGATTCACGATCTAACCCACAATGGATTTTTAAATCTCGACTTTCCATTTGAGCATTCGCGAATAAATTATCTGATTTTTTAAATCTGGATAATTGTACTTCTCTTGCCTCTTGAACCCTTAATTGAATCGGTTCCGAAGATTCTCCATCTGCCTTTTCGGATAATTGATGAAATGGAACAGCAGGCACTTCAATATGAATATCAATTCTATCCATAAGGGGCCCAGAAATTCTGCTCATATATTTCTGAATCATTTGAGACGAGCATGCACAATCATTATTTGAATCCGTAGCATAACCGCATGGACAAGGATTCATAGCTGCTACAAGCATAAATTGTGCAGGATAAGTTAAACTCAACGCTGCTCGTGCAATGGTAACAACGCCATCTTCTAAAGGTTGCCTCATCACTTCTAGAACATTTTTTTTGAATTCAGGGAGTTCGTCTAAAAATAATACACCATGGTGAGCCAAACTTACTTCACCTGGTTTTGGAATAGCACCTCCACCAATTAATCCAGCATCAGAAATTGTATGATGAGGCGATCGAAAAGGTCGAAGCCCCACTAAGCCATGCTTTTGTTTTAATACGCCCGCCACTGAATGAATTTTCGTCGTTTCCAATGCTTCGTCAAGTGTGAGGTTTGGTAAAATAGACGGGATTCGTTTTGAGAGCATGGTTTTTCCACTTCCTGGCGGCCCCACCATAATCACATTATGTCCACCTGCTGCAGAAACTTCTAAAGCTCGTTTAACTTGCTCTTGTCCTTTCACATCCGAAAAATCTCGTTGATATTGGTTTTGATGTTTAAAATGAGAATCAAGATCCGTTGTAATAGCTTCTTTTTCTAACTCGCCATTCAAAATTTGGGCCACTTCACTCAAGGTTGAAGCGCCTGCAACTTTTACACCTTCTACTACAGATGCTTCTTTTGCATTCTCTTCCGGGACAATTATACCGGGAATTCCATTTTCCTTAGCACAAAGTGCAATAGGGAGTACTCCTTGGATCGGACGTAATGCCCCATCCAATGCTAGTTCACCCATAATTAATAACTTATCTAAATATTGTTTATCAATATCTCCTAATGCTGCGAGTAAGCCAACTGCAATTGGGAGATCAAAGGTTGCGCCCTCCTTACGAATATCCGCAGGGGCAAGATTGATAGTAATTCGTTTGCCTGGTAAATAAAATCCACTATTTCGAATCGCTGCTTTTACACGTTCCTTACTCTCTTTAACTGCACCTTCCGGAAGTCCAACCGTTATAATTTTGGGAAGTTGAGTTGCCGTCATATGGCATTCCACTTCAACGATGTAGGCATCGATTCCTAGAATGGCGCTACTGAGGACTTTGGAATTCAATTCAGGAACAGGAACTAATATTTGAATAAGCTAAATAAGGAATAACGATATATAAAATGGAATCTCGAATAAGGTAAAATAAAAAGAAACTTACCAAAACGACAAAGCCTTTTTCTTTTAATAAATATAAAAATCCACCATCACGATATAATTTCAACCAATTTTGTAAAAATTTTGGATGACGAAAAGACATTAATCGCTCTTGGGTTTAATTTGTTCAAATTTGAGATTTTCGTATTTTTCATACATGGAGCCTCCTTCAGCATCGGCAAAGCGATACGCAAATTCTAATGCTTCAAAAAATGGCTTATTAGCATATTCACCATATGAATAAAATTCGTCAACCCATTTAGAAAGGTCACTCAGTTTAATATCTTCTAATTTATCAAAAATGCCGTAAACCAATTCGGCACGATTATTATAATACCATTCAGTAAACCCACCATATCCCACAGAGTTTTTTAATTCTGTGTGCGTCTCATAAACTTGGGTCAAATAGGAAAATAAAAAAGTTTCTTTTTCAGACGAATTTAAAGTTTTCCAATAAGCAACAACAGGTGATAGCCCACTTTGTGCGCATAGAAATGATGTGAGGAGAATTGGGATTAGTTTTTTCATAAGGGTCTCTTTTCCAGCATCTTGAATGATTTAATTAGGTGAATAATACGATTCTACACAAGGGATGAACAATGCTAAACATCTACAGGATCTACCCAATCTCCATGGGACATAATTAAAGATATAAGCGCATCTACAGCATCTGTTTCAGAAATATTTTTCTCAACAATTTCTTGGCCTTTATAGAGAGAGATTTTACTGATGCCAGTCCCCACATACCCATAATCTGCATCCGCCATTTCACCGGGTCCATTTACGATACACCCCATTATTCCTATTTTTAAACCTTTCAGGTGATGAGTCCGAGCACGGATTTTGGCCGTTGTTTCTTGTAGATCAAATAAGGTCCTTCCGCAAGATGGACATGAAATGTATTCAGTTTTAGATATTCGAGATCGACTAGCCTGCAGAATACCAAAAGATGTTTCGTTGACAAAACTCGGATTTAGATCGCTATCAACCCAAATTCCATCGCCAAACCCATCTAGTTGTAACCCGCCTAAATCTGTTGCAGAATAAAGGAGTAATTCATTTTCTGAGCTCGTTGAATAAGACCGTTTTACAATAATTGGATTTTGGATTCCCAACGCTGAACATACAATAAAAAATCTTCGTTGATCAGCAAGACCATGATCATTATTTGTTTCTAAAATTAATATTATATTTTTTAGATTTTTAAGATTAACCAATTTCTCAATTGAATTAATCAAAAAAAATGAGATTTGTTTACCTCTAATATTTTGAACATTCTTAGAATCAAATAAAGGATAATGTCGCTCCTTCTTTTCAAATGAATCCGAGCTTTGAAGAATAGATAAAGTCCCGGGAATTTTAAATTCAATAGAATTTTGTCCGATAAATAAAAGATCAATAGCTTGGTCAGATATATGCCATTTATCTTGTGATTCAGAATACAGATACCCAAATGAAGTTAAATCTTCTGGCTGAATAGAATCATTATTTGAAAGATCCCCAATGACAATCGGGACGTTTTCACCGCCAATATTTAAGATTGAATTTGTCTCTCTTCGTTGTCTGAAAAATGGATCAAATCTTAGATTTTCTATGGGTTGGATTGGACTATGTTTTTCTCGGTTAACATACCGGCCAACCAAGTCTTTAGCCACAGGGATTTCTGCTTCTGGTTCTTCCGTTAATGATACTCGAATTGTATCACCTAATCCGTCTTCCAAAAGTGTCCCAATTCCAACGGCAGATTTGATTCGACCATCTTCTCCATCTCCAGCTTCTGTAACGCCTAAATGAAGGGGGGAATTCATAGTCTCATCGTTCATTGTTTTCACCAGTAATCGATACGCTTGAACCATGACTTGTGTATTACTTGCCTTCATAGATAAAATAATATTATGATAATTTTCATCTTCAGCTATTCTTAAAAATTCCATAGCTGACTCTACCATTCCCAAAGGCGTATCGCCATAACGACTCATAATTCTATCAGATAATGAACCATGATTTGTTCCGATTCGCATTGCAGTCCCATAGTTTTTACAAATATTAATTAATGGAATAAATCGTTCGCGGATTCGGTCCAATTTTTTGGAATAAGACTCATCTGAATAATCATGAATTTCGAATTTTTTCCTATCAGCGTAATTCCCTGGATTGATCCGAACTTTTTCAACAATTCGAGCTGCAACTTCTGCAGCATTCGGTGTAAAATGAATATCCGCAACCAAGGGTGCATCATAACCTTGGGCTTTTAGACCCTCTTTTATCAGTTTAAGATTTTCAGCTTCCTTCACGCTTGGTGCTGTAATTCGAACAATTTCACATCCTGCATCTATCATTCGTATAGATTGGGCAATTGTTCCATCCGTATCCATGGTATCTGTTGTCGTCATGGATTGTATTCGGATTGGATTATTTCCACCCACACCAATCTGTCCAATCATAACCTCACGAGTATTCCATCGTTGGTATTTTGTTAAACTAGAACAGTATTTTTGCATTATTGATAAAATGGGGTTTCATAATATTGTTTTGCTTCATTCATGGACGATGAAAAATTATTGAGATTAATGCAAGCTTCATAACTTGATTTTGCCTTTAAGCGTTGATCCAATTTATCATACGCTTTCCCTTGTAATAAATAGGCATTTCCCAAGATAATATCCAATTCTGCAGAATAGGAAGAAATTGTTTTATTCACGGACAACAAGACATTATCATATTGTTCTAAATGAAAAGACAATAACGCTTTCTCATAATTTAAATAAGGGATATACCACTCTTTTTGCCTTTCAGTCAAAGTGGGTGAAAGTGAATTTAATCTTCCAATGATTCGGGATGATTCATCGTATTTCTCCGTTCGGATAGTTGACTCTAATAGTAACAAATTGAAATAATAATTTTTTGGAAATTGATCGACCAAATCTCTAGAATATTTAAATGCATGGATAGGTTCATTCTCTACCCAAAGGTATAAAAAACTTAAAATTCCTTTTGCTTCAATCCATGCCCAATCACCTTGATCGGCGGCTTTGGTGATTTCTTCGAGTCCAGATTCTCTCGATGAATTGAGTCCATATAATTGAATAGACCATTTTAACAAAACATTGCTCATCCCGGCATAATATTCAATGATTCCAATGGGAAGCCGTGCATCAATGACTTCCGGATATTTTTCAGCTACATCATCAATGATAGAAAAACCTTTGTAAGCTCTATAGAGCGTTCTAAACCATTTTTTCTGTCCGAGAGTTACTCTGGCACTCAAGCCCAAAGCCGACCCCTGATAAAGCAAATAATTAGGGTCATATGGATTAGATTTAACTAAGTTTTTGTAAATGGGTTGGATTAAGGCCAAATCCGTTTCAAGAATTAAATTCGCTTCAACTACAGTATCATATGCTTGGCTTCTTACCCAACGAGCCGCAACCCAAATTAGGTGTACACCAGGATGATCTGGAAACTTTTTCCGTGCATCCGTGAGAATGTCCACAGCCTCATCAAATTCATAATTATAAAATGCTTGAACACCTGAACGAACTAAAGAGTCACCTGCATAATAATCCGTTGAATAGAGGAGTGAGACAAATATTGTAACAATTAAAATTATGCGATGCATTGATTAAAAAGGATTTGGGAATGGATTATGGATTAAAGTTGGCCAGACTACGTTTCGCTTCAACGAATAAAATATTAGGATTAGGACATGTCCGCCTTTGGCGGGTTAGGAAATTGGGATATTGAAATAAAAAATTAAAACTATGAACCTTGAGAAGATAATATTAACCACCCTTGGGATTCATTATTTTCAGGCTTTATCTCAAGACTTTTTTCCCATGATGCACGGGCTAACTGTTTTTCTTTCATTTTCCAATACGTTACACCCATTCCCATATAAGCATCAGGGTCATCCGGGCTCAATTCTAAAACTTCCTGAAATGCTACAAGGGATTCATTATACATATTCTTTTCACGATAAAATTTTCCAAGTACACCCATTGCCCCTGGTAGCCAAGTTGTAGTGTTATTATTTACAGACAGAGCATTTTTAAATGCTTGGCGCCCCATGGTTGGATTCCCAATCCGATTATATTCTACAGCAAGCACATAGTAAGTCTGAGGTAATAGATTTCTGACAATTGCATCGTTTGGTCGATAATGAAGAAGGTCTTCCCAAGAGGCCGCTGTTCTGCCCCATTCGTGAGCATTAAAATAACTCAAGCCTTGCATATATCGATAATCAGGATTATCAGAATCTAAATAAACTGCATCACTATAGGATAAAGCTGCATAGACATATCTTCCCTGTTCAAAATATAAATCTGCTAAGGATAAATGAGGGTGAATATCTTTTGGATTAACTTTAATTGCACGTTGGAAGGCTCGTTTAGCATCTTCAACTCGTCCAAGTTTCAAATGATTTTCACCAATTAGTTGAACAAAGCCAATATGAGTTGGATATTTTTCTGTAGATTCTTCTGAAAGATTTAAAGCTTCTGTATAATTCCCTTTTGCCATTGTTTCACGAATAATTGTTATCCTTTGTGCAGGTCCATCGGGAGACTTTTTAGAAGAATATTTTAAAACATCACTACTCAATTTCCGTTGCTGGGCCGTATTTATAAACATGGACATAGCTTCAATGGTTGCACCGTGATTCGGATCCAAATACAAAGCTTCTTCGAAAGCATATTTTGCTTTTTGATATTCACCCAAAGTTGCGAATAAGGATCCCATAAAAAAATGGGCATCAGGATTATCTGGATTTTTTGCCACTTCTGTTAGATATACATCTTTGGCTGCAGCGTAATCACCATTTGCTTCATAATGCATACCCAATTGACGTTGGACATATAAATTTTCAGGATTTAGTCGCGCTTCTTTTTCGAAATCTTTTCTTGAGAAAAACGGTTTTGAATCTAAAGCGACAACTTTCTTTTTGGGCTCATCTTCATAAAAATACCGAGTGGCACGCGCTAATTCTTTATTAGATGCTTGAAGTTCACCCGTGAGATTAAATAACTCATCTGCATAAGCGGCAGTATTAATTCGGGGGGTTTTATTAATGGAAGATGCAGATTCAATAGGTTCTGCTTTTGCTTCAGACTTTTCAGACTCTTTCTTTTTAGATTTTTTCTTTTTCCCTGAAGATTTTTTCTTCTTCGACTTCTTAGATCCTTTCTTTTTCTTCTTTCCAGAAGATTTTTTCTTTTTACTGGAAGATTTTTTCCCAGATGACTTCTTCTTTTTCTTCTTCTTTTTTTGCGCTTCGGCAGATTCTGCACGCAAAATTCCCGATTCTGATATCGGGAATGATCCCATCAGAATAAGACATACTAATAGCTTGGTAAGGAATTTCATTAAGTCAACTTCTCGGATTACGATAGAATTTACTAAAACGGAGCATGAACCCAAGATTTTATTTAGGAAGTTTCAAAATGGTGTTTTCACCCAAAATTAATTCATCTGCATGTCCCGAATACCCGGATTTTTCATCATAAAAATGCATATGACTATTGGTCGAATGATGTGTAAATACAGCATGATGTTTTGTGGAATAGAATCCTAAAATTTTTGCATTTGTATTTTCAACTGTCCGATTCCAAGATTTATTCATATGATCTTCATGAGTCCCATCAGGTCCAGGATCACTGATTATATGCCATTTCACTTTTGTGAAATTTCCTTCAAGTATAAATGGAAAAGGTTCTTCTGGATTAATATTATTATCCTTGGCGATTTGATAGATATAGTCATTCAATGATGTTTCGATTTGTGTATTATTAAAAGGAATTTCAATCCAATCTTTAACAGTTGCCGTTACTAATAAAAGAGCCTTCTCATTTTCAGCATTGTTTGTAAAAGATGCTTCGCCCCCTTTTTTTGCTCTTGTTAATACAGGCTTTGAATCCCAAATCAATATTTCACCTTCTAAACCTTCCAAAGCTCCCAAACCATACACATGTTCATCTTGCAATACGTCGGTTAACGCAACAACACCATCTCTCACACCACCGTGCATAATTTGGCGTAATTCACCATAGATATTTACATGAATTGATTTTTGATCTGATTGACATCCAATCAATAATAAACCAACTAATAATAGTATATTTTTCATTTATTACTCATTACAAAATTTATTATATCCGTTTCATCTGAATAAAGTCACCGGTTACTTCTAATAATACTTTCACAGTAGCATCATTGCGATTCCGCCAAAACCAACCATGATATCCATCAAATTCAGCTACTAATTCTCCTTTATCCGAAGCAACCATTTTACCCTTTTTATAAGTCGCAGTTTTATGCATTCCTTTATAACCATCTCCGTGCAAATTAAAATTTAGAGCTCCATTTTCGGTTGACCACTTATATTGAGCAATGGCACCTTTTTTCATTTCGAGCTTAATTTCAATTGCTTCCCCGGATGCAATTTCAACTTCCATGATATCTTGTTTTTCTTCAAAAATTTCCGATTTAACTTTTTCATTTTTAGTAAGATTATCTTTCAATATTTCGGGTTCAGTTAATGCTTCTTTCTCAAGACTCTTTTTAATTTCACCCATTTTCTTTAAACCTAACGCATGTCCTACGCCTGTAGGATCCACGCCATATTCTGCTGGTAAAATAACAAGCAATAATAAAAAGCTAGCCACGACAAAAGCAATAATGGTCGATTTTAAAAGTTGTGAAGATGTGGGCAAATCACTTTCAGGTGGTTTATGTGTATGATTCATTATTCCCTTTTTTATGAATTGAAATATCCAAAAAGTTGATATCCTGTGAGCATGAAACCCAAAGTCATTAACACTACATTGGCTGAATAGGCGTGTTTAATGAAATTACCTTGTTTTCGCCAATAACTAATGAGAATCAAAATCGTTGAAAGCGCCAATAATTGACCTATTTCTACACCAACATTAAAGGCAATTAAATTCGTTAGTAGGCCCGTTGAATCTAATTCAAATTCAATAATTTTAGCCGCCAATCCGAAACCATGAAATAGTCCAAATATTAATGTTGATAATTTTGTATTTGGCTGAAATCCAAACCATCTCTGAAAAGCACCCAAATTATCCAATGCTTTATACACAACGGATAATCCGATTATTGCATCAATGAGAAAAGCGTTTATATGAATATCAGCGAATACACCTAACAATAATGTGGAAGAATGCCCCACAGCAAATAGGCTAACATAAATCCCAATATCTTTTAATTTATAAAGAAAGAAAATGACACCTACTAAAAAGAGTAAATGGTCATATCCTGTCACCATGTGTTTTGCACCCAAATACATGAATGGAACAAAATTGATTCCAGTAATTTCTTGAATATACCCTGCATCGCCAATGGTAACGCCGTGAGAAAATAAAGATAAAGGCATTAGGGTGAGAATCCAAATCGGATTGCTTTTTAGGAATCTAATAAAAATCATTTTCTATTTTACTCTATTAATAATCTCAACCACATTTTTATAAAGATGCATGATTATTTATTACCAATTTTGATTGGATATGAGTTTTTTCAATAGGATTCGTCCACAAAAATAAAATGTGATTTCCTACAATTTCCATTTGTGGGTACCCAATTCCCCGGCCGCCACCTAACGTTTCTATGGTGTTCATTTCAAAATTGGAACCATCGGTTCCAATTTTGCGATACACGATAGATGAATTTTCTTCATTGGCCTCCAACCAAGTCGCAATGATAGTTTTTTCATCGATCCATTGTAAGTCAACTCTTCCTTGCGGCTTGCCTCCATCTACTCGAATCGGATTAGAAAATGTTTTACCAAGATCATTTGAAAAGGCCACATTAATTTGTGAATCTCCGTCTGGAGCAGAAAACCATGCAATAGCTAATTTCTCATCTTTCTCAGCCAGTTTTGGACCATTCACCGGGCAACCTGAGATGATCCAATTATCATCATTAACCGCATAAGGCTCTGACCATTCCCCATTTACTCTGCGAAGAATATTTATATTCCGAACTTCAGCTTCATTTCGGTCGCGATAAGCGACGATAGAAACATTACCGCATTGAACTGCAGATGTTGGGCAACATTCACAAACCATTCCGTCAATAGAAATATCGTCACCTTGAATAAAGTCGCTATCAAAAGTAGATGCGTAAAGGTTCATATTTCCACCGCTGCCATGACCATGACCGCCTGCCATTTCACGTCCATCTAGCCATACCAATTCCAACTCATGATTTTCATTTTTATAAAATGAGACAAAACCATGTTCTGCATGTTTCCCATCACGATGAGGAATCACAGGGTCACTCCATGTTTTTCCACGATCATTTGAATAAACCATTCTTACATCGTAATCGTAAGTTCCTTCCGCACTCATTTCTGGCCAATGAACCACAATTGTATTTTCATTCAGTTCAAAAATGGATGGAAAATCTGCCCAGTTTATAAAGAACTTCTTTGATGAATAAATGAGACTTTTTTCAGACCAATTCTCATTCGAGAATTCGGACCAAAATAATCCAAATGTTGTTGAATCCACAGGCTCGAACCAAGAAACTAATAAACCACCCGACTCAGTATTCGTTAAATGAGGGTAGCGGCTACCTTCTCCAAAAGGTTGTTCACCTAATTCTGGAGATGAACATCCATACATCATTAGAATGGACAAAAGTGTTATTTTTATTTTCAATTTTTCCATGTTTACGTCTGCCTACCATGAAAGCAAGTTTAAAACCGATTTGTTATTATAGATGTAAACCGTATTGATTATTCGTATGGATTAGAAAAACTACTATTTGTTAGAAATTCAGGTTCTGAAAAAGTTTTAAGAAAATTAATCAAATCTGTTTTTTCTGCTTCTGTTAAATTTAATCCTTCTGAGGCATTATGCATTTCAGGATCAAGGTTTGGAGAATCTGCATGAACACCACTATTATAATGTTCTACAACATCTTCAAGTGTGGCGAATCTACCATCGTGCATATACGGAGCAGTATATTCAATATTTCTAAGTGTAGGTACTTTAAACTTGCCCTCATCTTCTACTAAGCCTGTAACATCGGCTAACCCAAGATCCGTTAATTCTGAGTCAAGACCATTATTTCTAAATTCATTATCTGTTAAGTTGGGGCCAGCATGGCAATGAATACAATCACCCTTCTCAGAAAAATAGATATCAAATCCATTCATTTCAGATTCATTTAACCCGGTAAAGTCTCCGTAGAAAAAACTATCATATTTAGAATCAAATGATAATAAAGTTCTTTCAAACTGTGAAATAGCTTTAACAATTTTCATAGAATCTACTTCTGAAGTTCCAAATGCCATTTTAAATAATATTGAATATAACCTATCATTTGATATTTTTTCTTCAACTTTAGGCCAAGTGGTATTTAATTCTACTGGATTAACAACGGGACCTAATGCTTGGTCTTCTAAGCTTGCAGCACGTCCATCCCAGAAAAAAGAAGTAAACCAAGCTGCATTAATTATTTGCATTGCGTTTCTATTACCTCTTTCACCCGTGATGCCTTCACTGAATTGTTCGGGATCTGTGAAGCCCGCTGATTGTAAATGACAACTTGCGCAAGATTTAGTACTATCGTTAGATAATCGAGTATCATAAAATAGTTTCCGACCTAAAAATATGCCTTCAACCGTCATGGGATTATCTTCAGGAATAGGCATGTCTCCTAAATAATCTGTTGCAAATGTAGGGACATCTAGTGTCACTGGCATGGGCTTATAACTATCAAGCGCATCATCTTGATCATCTTCCATATCTTTAATGAGATCATTTAAATCATCTAACTGAGACTGTAAGTCAGCAATTTTCTCTGAATTATTGGTTTCACATCCAATAAAAATGATTGTAAGAGTAATTAAAAAAATGCATTTCATTTGTTAATCCACTATTTTAATAATGTGATTGCTTTTGAAATTGAATGATTACCTGAAGATATTTTTACAAAGTAAACCCCAGATTGTACCTGCATACCCAAATCATTAAGCCCATTCCAGGTAATTGAATTGATTCCCGTTATTAAGTTGATATTTGAAAAAGTTCTGACTGATTGTCCGTTGATATTATATATTCCCAAAACAATATCATTTACATCATCCAATGTAAATGTCACTTTCGTTGTCGGATTAAATGGGTTAGGATAAATTTTAGAGATTGACATATTGATAGGTGGATTGATTTGTTCATCAATACCAAGTAACTGAATATCCACGGATGAATCTTCATCAAGTTGGCCACTTTCATTTACCTGTGAGGACGAAAGAGATATTGTTGTGTTACTTTGTTCATTCTCATTCATAGTAAAAACTAAATCTGCTAGCTTGTTATCATTATCACTAGCATTTGCATTAGCAGATATAACTCTTATACTGCCATTATTTTGAATATAGGTATTTGTAGCATTATCCCACAATTCATCAAATTCAATTCTTTCTAGCGTAAGAATATTTTGGTCATAATAAAGATTCAAATCCATAGAGATTACATTCAAAAGAGAACTCACCATTATTGGAACAAGTATTTCATTGTTATCTATAAAACTTGGTGTTGACAATTCATAACTGGCGCTTCCATCTAAAATTCCGTCTATATTCTGATAAGGAAGTTCAATAGTTGAATCAATTGCCATTTTCATTAAGGACATATCTAGTGGAGAAACTGTTTCATCCAAACTTACATCTGCTTGAAATAATTGTTCATCCGAGAATTCCAGATTCCCATTAAAATAAGATATCATATAAACGATATCAGAATAATTTAATGTTCCATTTAAATCAATATCCCCCGATGGCACTTCTACTGTAGAAGTCTCTACTATTATTGTACCCCAGTTCCCCGTATTTCCAGGGTTTGTACCACAATGAAAAAGATATATTCCTTCTTCTTGGAGTGAAAAAACTGCAACTGGATTACTTGAGGTTACTGTGACAGTAGTGAAAAAAACGGGAGAATCTGTACTACCATGTCCAGACGTCATAGGGTGTGGTCCACCTCCACCATATTCAAATGTTATTTCTTGTCCTGGTTCAACGGTTAAAGATACCGATGGTTGAATCCCTTGGTGGGAAATATTCATATAGGCATCTTGCGAAAATGATAATTGAAAAATAATTATCATAGCGCTAATAACTTTAATTGAAATATTCATTATGTAATTCCTTTTGATATATTTAAGGTTTAAGCACGAATGAGTAAAGAGGGGATATTTTATAGTTAAGGCATAATCATTAATGCCTTATACTTATGGATTATTTTGATTTATTATCCATAAGTAATTTTACCAGTGTTGACTAGTCAGAACTTACATTCCACCCACTTTGCAACATCCTGGTAATGCTTCATAAGCCACTGGATCGGCTAAAGTCTTATTGGCTTGATATCCTAAAGCAGAAACTGCTTTTTCAATGGCTGCCAAATCAATCAGTGAAGCATTGTAGGTTACATGACCACTTTTTCCAGCCATATCTACATCAAACTTTGTTATGCCCTCTACCTTAGCCATTCCTTTCTCAATGGTAGATTCACACATTCCACATTGCATTGTTGTTAATGCAATATTGACTTGTTTTGCTTCGCCCTTACTACATGCCATCAGCCCAAGAATGAGCCCTGTTAAAATAATGATGATTGTGTTTTTCATGTTTGATTCCTTTTGTTTTTTTAAATTAATATTATGAGAGATATCAACTCTCACAAATTATTATTTCATGAGTATAATTTTTTGATTTGAAAAAAATTCACCCGTTTCAAAGCTTATAAAATACACACCACTTGGATTGTTTCCTCCATTCCATTTTATCTCATGCTCACCAGCAATCAGTTTTTCATTCAACAATGTTTCTACCAATCGCCCGGAAATATCATAAATACGGAGAGATGCATTCTGTTGACTTGTTACCAATTTAAACCTGATTGTTGTCGTGGGATTAAATGGATTTGGGTATGCTGGAAAAAGAACGAAATCATTTGGCAGAGTTATACTATTGTCAATTCCAACCGATTCTCCCTCGACAATAAATTGACCCATTAATCCTTCATCTTCGTGTTGGAGCATATGGCAATGATACATATAAGGGACTTCGTCATCTGCATGGTCTTCAAATTTCGCAATAAAACGAACAGTTTCCATATTTTTAACCAATACGACGTCTTTTCTTCCCCTTTCATTTTCAGGTGGAATAACGCCATTCCGATCTAAAATATAAAATTGAACATCGTGAATATGAAATGGATGTGCCACCATAGACATGTTGAATATTTCCCAAATTTCCGTATCACCCAATTGAACTGTTTGATTGATAACATTCATATCAAATGATTGACCATCAAATACAAAAGGACCGGTAATTGAATTTTGCATCATATTGGGTGCCGTAATTTGCAAATTCCTTGTTAAGGTTGCTTCTGATTCATCAATCGGTGTTACATCCACCAATAAACTTGGAATTGTTAAAATTGGATTATCCGTCTGAGCACCTACGTTAATGTCTAATAAAATAAAGTCATTTCCGTTTAGCTCATTTGAATTATACCCTGATGGTGCCACGCCTTGCATGGTTGATAAACCTGCTATGCCATAAGCGCTCTGAGGCAAAGTTGATCCATAACTTTTGAGCTCGATAGATTCTCCCGTCATATCACTTAAATCAACTAATAATTCTGCTCTTTCTGCCGGTGCTAGTAATAATCGATCCATGCTAATAGGCTCCGATAACAAACCACCATCAGATCCAATTTGGTAAAATGTTGAATTATTCGAGAATCCAAGATTAAATACTCGCATGGATGATCCATTCAAAACTCTCAATCGCACGACTTGAGCTGGAAATTCCACAAATGCATCAATGGTTGAATTCACCATGGGGACATTATCGCCATGTTCACCAATTACGATTTGGTTGGATGCATCGAACTGTTTGGTTTGCAAGTTTAGTGGAAAATCATCCACGCCGTAAGTTCTCGGCAAATCTAGAGCAGCTTCATCATCATCGCGAATAATAATAAATCCAGTGATCCCTTTTGTCACATGCTCATTTGTTTTTTCATGCAAATGAGGATGATACCACATAGTACAGGCTTTATCCATCACAGTAAAATTGGGATTCCAAGTTTCTCCAGGCATAATCACGGAATGAGGACCGCCATCATTTTCCGGTGAAATATGCATACCATGCCAATGGATCGTGGTTTCTTCTCCAATATTATTGGCGACATTTATATTCACGAATTCACCCTGCTCAAATATGAGAGTTGGTCCAAGATTGCCACCATTTGCGCCCATAGTTTCTGTAGCATCACCATCAAATAATTGGGTCGTTCCATTTTGCAATGAAAGATTAAATTCGTTCCCGCTCATGGTTTCTGGAATGAAAAGTTCATTTTGGGCATATAAAAAGCCGAAGATGACACTTGTGATATATATGAGGTTTTTCATTGTTATTTTCTTTTATTTTGTTTGAGTGAATTAATGATAAAAATTATTCTACTTTTTAAATCGTTGTTTGGAATAAAACGCACCAGCTACCAGAATTACTCCAACTTCCGCCCAAAATAAAACTGCATTTTCCATATAAAATGAGAAATACGGATTTTGAATCATTTCCCAAACAGATCCTTGTCCATTTTCTGGTTGAATTTGAAATAAAAAATAATCAGTTTCATTAAAAGGATATAACCATTGAATGCCAACAGTTCGTGCTGTAATCCAATCTGTAATCAAATGAAGTTGAACGCCCAGAAATATTCCTAAAGAAACGGGTTGTAAAATTGCCATTTTCAGCCATTTGTGGATGAGTATCATCCCACCAAAAAGAATGCCCCAAAATATGGGTGTATGCAAAATGGTATGGTGTCCTGCTACCGTATCAGAAAATAATCCATCAACATCAGGTAAAAGAGATGCAAATAGGAGAATTGGCATAAATGGATAAACCGTCCATGGTGACTTTTTCAACAGGTTTCCAAGTATAAACCCGGATGCAATGTGAGAGGGGAAAAACATTATTCGTTTTTAAATTTCATATTTATTAAAGCCATTACTCTTTAGATGGTGATTTATTATTTTAGTTACAGTTTTAATTAGTTTATTAATTCACGTTCCCGAATCATAGAATATAAAATTGGGACAACAAACGTAGTCAATATGGCGAAAACCATTCCACCAAAAGATGGAATTGCCATTGGAATCATTACATCTGCCCCTCGACCTGTGGAAGTTAGAATTGGCATAAGTGCTAATATTGTTGTAGCAGTTGTCATCATAGCAGGCCGAATTCTCCTTGTCCCAGCTTGAACTGTGGCTTCTCGAATATCCTGAACTGTCTTCGGTTTATCTTCATTAAATTGTTGTTCTAAATAAGTGCTAATCATAACGCCATCATCCGTTGCTATGCCAAACAAAGCCAGGAAACCCACCCATACGGCCACACTCAAATTAACCGGATGTATCTGGAATATTTCCCGCATATTTTCACCAAAAATTCCAAAATTTAAAAACCAGTCCTGGCCGTATAACCATAACATGGTGAAACCGCCTGACCAAGCTACAAATATTCCAATAAATACAATTAATGTTGTAGATACTCTCTTAAACTGAAAGTAAAGTATTAAGAAAATTATCGCCAATGCTAATGGCAAAACAACTGCCAATTTCTTTGATGCACGAATTTGATTTTCATAACTGCCCGCAAAGATATAACTCACACCATTTGGAACTTTTATCGTTCTATTTTGGATCAATTCATTCAAATAATCTTGAGCTGATTCAACCGCATCCACTTCTGCCCAATCATTTTGTTTATCAAAAAGAACGTAACCCATTTTGAACGTACCTTCACTCTTGATAACCTGCGGACCGCGGACATAATTCACATCAGCCAATTGGATCAATGGAATCTGTGCGCCACTTGGCGTTGGAATCAAAATATTGTCCAACGATTCAATTTTATCTCTGAATTCCCGCATATAACGAACTCGAACCGGATAACGTTCCCGACCTTCCACCGTCGTCGTAATAGGCATCCCACCTACTGCCACTTCAATAGCGTGCTGCACTTGCTGTAAAGCAATTCCGTAACGGGCAATGGATTTTCGATTTATATCAATTTCTAGATACGGTTTGCCCACAATTCTATCGGCAAAAACCATATCTGCCTTTACGCCGGGTGCGTTTTTCAAATGTTTTTCTAACACCAAACCAAATGATTCGATCGATTCTAAATCGGGGCCTTTCACTTTGATGCCCATTGGAGCCCGCATACCACTTTGCAGCATGACCAACCGTGTAGAAATGGGCTGTAATTTCGGCGCAGATGTTGTTCCCGGAATTTGAGCAACTTTAACCAATTCATCCCATATATCATCGGAAGAACGAATATGATCTCTCCATAGTCGAATGGTTTCGCCATTCTTATCCACACCATATTCAGGTTTATAAGCAACAATGGATTCAACCATGCTCAAGGGTGCCGGATCTAATGGAGAATCCACACGACCTATTTTACCTACGACAGATATCACTTCCGGCACTGAATATAATGCTTTGTCCAATACTTGAAGTACATCGATGGATTCTTCCATTCCTGCGTGGGGCATGGTGGTTGGCATATACAAAAACGACCCTTCATCCAAGGGTGGCATGAATTCTTTGCCCAATCCAGGAAATGCGTGATTCATTGTTACGATGGGTCGAGTCGATAATAGGAAGTTTGGCATCCATCCTGTAAAAGTTTCAAATCCAAGCCAAACGACTAACCCAAAAATTGTTACGAATCCGGGGAACGATAACGCTTTGGCTTTATGATCTAGTGCCCAACGCAGAAGCCGGGGATACACTTTTGTAAATGCAGTAATTCCGCTCATAATCACTCCAATCAAGGAAACCACAAATATCAGATTCAGGAAGAAACCTTTCGTTAATCCTAAAGGCGCCCAAGTATTGGCTAAAATAATTATGACCAAGAAAATAACAAAACCATTTCCCAACCTTGGATAGCGTTTCAATATCTCAAATTCTAATTTGAATACAGACTTTTTCTTTTTACCCAATAAGAGATTGGCTAATACGGGTAAAATCGTTAATGCGATAATAACCGACGCCACAAGAGCGAATGTTTTTGTGTAGGCCAAAGGTTTAAACAATTTCCCTTCGGCACCCATCATGGTAAAGACCGGGAGGAAACTGACCACCGTGGTGGAAACAGCCGTAATCACTGCACCACTCACTTCCGAGACAGCTTTAATAATTACGTCCTTTGTTTTTTCTTTCGATTTTTCAAGGTGACGTAAAATATTTTCCGTAACCACAATACCCATGTCCACAATCGTTCCGATGGCGATAGCGATCCCTGATAATGCTACAATATTTGCATCCACTTTGAATAATTTCATGCCAATAAAGACTACGAGTACCGTCAAGGGCAACATGCTTGAAATGAGTAGCGATGAGCGAAAATGCATGACCATCATCAAAATCACAATAATTGTGATTAATATTTCATCGCGTAATGCATGATTCAATGTGCCCAGCGTTTCATAAATAAGAGCTGTACGATCGTAAAAGGGTACAACCGCTACCTTACTCACTGTTCCGTCGGAAAGCGTCTTTGAAGGCAATCCTGGAGATATTTCTTTTATTTTCTCTTTTACACTTTTTATGGTCGCCAATGGATTTTCGCCATACCGCGCCACCACAACGCCGCCCACAGCTTCTGCACCCTCTTTATCAAGCACTCCACGACGCAAGGCAGGACCCAATGCAACATGAGCCACATCTTTGATATAAATGGGTACATTATTTTCTGATTTAACAACAGTATATTCAATATCCTCCAACGATTTGATAAACCCTAATCCTCGTACCATATACTCAACACGGTTTACCTCAATCGTTCGTGCTCCCACATCTAAATTAGATTGTCGAACCGCATTAAAAACATCTGTCAACTGAATGCCATGTTCCCGCATCGCTATAGGATTCACATCAATTTGGTACTCTTTTACGAATCCGCCAATGGACGCCACTTCTGCTACGCCATTTGCAGACTGCAGAGCATATCTTACCGTCCAATCCTGGATGGTACGAAGCTCCTGCAAATCCCATCCGCCTGTAGGTTTTCCATCTTTATTTTGTCCTTCCAAGGTATACCAAAACACTTGTCCTAAAGCAGTTGCATCAGGCCCCAAAGTCGGCTGGACATTATTAGGTAATGTTCCCGATGGAAGAGAATTTAATTTTTCTAGGATTCTTGAACGGGACCAGTAAAATTCCGCATTTTCATTAAAAATGACATAAATGGATGAAAACCCAAACATTGAAAATGAACGAACCGTTTTCACATCCGGAACTCCCAAAAGAGCGGTGGTCAGTGGATAGGTAATTTGGTCCTCAATGTCCTGTGGACTTCGCCCCGGCCATTTCGTAAACACAATTTGTTGATTTTCACCAATATCAGGAATAGCATCAACCGGAATTGGATCTCGGGGTAAATCGCCCAATTTCCAATCAAATGGTGCAACCATCATACCCCAAAGCACCACGCCCATCAGCAATACCCCAACCACCAATGAATTATTGAGACAATATTTTATGAGTTTATTTAACATTGATTTTTCCAATTTTTTTCAATTTTTCTTACCATTTTGATTCCCATAGTTCTGTTTATCTCACCAATCCTATTAGTTCCCCTATTGTGGGGGACTCAAGGGGGTTTATAAAAATGATTCTATCTCCAAACACCATGCTTCTTGAACAATCCAGTATCATTGTATGTTTTATGATATCAATCGACATTATTATTAAACCCCATCTAAATCTTCCCCACAATAGGGAAGACTATAAGGATTTCCCATTGTATTCTCGCTTCACTTCCCCACATCGTAACATGCTCGCACCAAAATAAGGGTTATTCACATCCTTCACTTTACTCAACCAAGATGCACCAGAATTATTAAATGCCATTGGGCAAAATATTTCATAATAAGAATCAGATGATTCATGACCAAAAGACTGCTCAAGCAATAATATTGATTGACTTAACCCATTGAAAGCTTTTCGTACTTCATCGATACTTTTAAAATGCTGTGCGTGCGTCGTTTCTGAAATAAGATTATCTCGAATTTTATTCCATTTATTTGTGGCTTTCTCAGATAAATCAAATGTTTTTGTTATTGTCGCTGACAATACAATATTCATGGCAAAAATCGCAGTTTTTGATTCTTTGAAATTGTCTTTTGCCAAAGCATCTTCAGCAATAAAGTATGCATCTGCAATTAAAGTCTGTGCTTTGCGAAATGATGCTGTGGATTCAAGTTGTTCTATTGCTGGCATTTCATGATTTTGTCCACTGGGCAATCCACCATGATTATGCCCCACTCCAGACGAACCGCCACTTGGATTCATCATGCTAGGTTTTGCAGCAATCTGCATGGCAGAATCAATTTTAAAATTCCCCTTCTTTACAACCAGTTCACCTTCTTTAAGGCCCGATTTCACAATGTATTTATCTCCAACTCTAGAACCTAAAACAACTTCCCTTCCTTCGAAGGTGGGTTCATTGCCTGGGATTTGCACATAGACTATAGCTCGATTTCCTGTCTTTAAAACTGCACTGGCAGGAATGAGTAAATTTTCAACTTGATGATTAGGTGTATGCACAATCCCCATGAATTCAGATTTCACCAAATCCATACCGCAAACGTCACAATCACCTTTTTGATCTCGAACCACTTCCGGATGCATAGGACAAATCCATTTATTCGCTAATTCAGGATTGATGGCTTTTCCATCACCATCCAAGATTGCATGAATAGTGCCATGAACAAAAATACCCGGTTTGATCAATCCATCAGGGTTTTGCACATTCATTCGCACTTTTACGGTTCTTGTTTTCACATCCAGAACCGGATCAATAAAAGCTATCCGTCCTTCAAATTTTTCTCCCGGAATGGCTTCTGCAGAAAACGTAACTTTTTGACCAAAAGCGAGCCAAGGCAAATCTGATTCATAGGCGTCAAATATCACCCACACCGTACTCAAATCTGCGATGGTGTAAATATTAGTTCCAGTCTTAACATAAGCCCCTTCTACACCATTTTTTTGGATAACAACTCCACTCATTGGGCTATAAACTGTGATGAGATTTGTAGGCGATTCAGACGATTCAATTTTTTTTATCTGTTTATCCAGTAAACCCATTAAACGTAGTTTTTCTCTCGATGCTTCCAGAGTTGCTCTACTATTTTTCTGTCCGAATGCAGATTGTCCTGAACTTGATACAACCAACTTCCTTGCCTGAATCAATTCTTCCTGTGCTGTGTACACTTCTGGACTGTATAATTCCATCAAATGATCACCTTTATTCACAGTAATTCCGGTATAATCCACAAACATACGTTCTAACCTTCCTGGAACCCAAGCTGTAATATTTTTAATTCGCGATTCATCAACTTCCACTTTCCCAGATAAATGGATTTCCATTTCTGCAATCCCATAGGCAGTTGGCACTGTTTCAATTGATGCCAATTTCATGGCACTTTCTGACATGGATAATTGATTTGGTTTTAAACTGCTATTGCCTGACTCCAATGGAATAAGATCCATGAAACAAATGGGACATTGCCCCGCTTCTGGTAGTTGAACATTCGGATGCATGGAACAGGTCCAAACTTGAGTTTCAATGGAATGAGATTCTTGGGTTAATTCTCCCGTAGAAGATGACCTTCCACCGGAAGACCATATACCCAAGAAAAAGGCTAGCAAGATTAATCCAATGGTTTTTTTGTTATTTTGAATAAAATTCATGATGTTTCACCTCCTATCAAAATCGTTAATTTTGATTTTGATTTTAAATAATTGATGAGTGCTTTTTCGTATTTCATTTGAAATTTCAATAGCCGGCGCTGAGCATCTACGAGAGAAAGAAAGTCAATTTTGTCAGATCGGTACGCTTTTTCAGTAGCACCCAGTGATTCCAATCCTTTAGGGATAAGCACATTTTGATATAACTCAACCTGACGACTGGATTCTTTTAATTCATATAGAACTTTTTCCAAATCTTTTGCTAATTCATTTTGAATTGAAATAACTTTTTGTTCCACAGCTTCCACAACAAGATTAACAGATTTTATAGATGATTTATTCTTACCAAACCAAAGCGGAATATCAAATGAAACTTTTGCAACCAATGGATCTTTACCACTGAAAGCACTTCCGTTTTTTTCACCGGTCCCGATTTTCTCAAACCCAATGCCCAAATCTGGCAATCGATTCAATTTTGCTCTTTTCAAGTGAGCTTTGTTCATGTTTAACTCAGCACCAACCATCCTTATATCTGGATTCGATTCATTCATTGTCTCCAAAAGGTGATTTCTATCCGAGTTCATAAATGAGAAGGATAAAGAATCTGGCACAATAATTTCCAAAAGCGTGTGATCGTGTAACAAACTACGAAATGACTCTAACTGAGGTTGTATTTGGTTTTCCAGAGATAACAGATCATCTTCTAACTGAATCAGTTCTATTTGCGTTTTGATGAGATCAGGATGCCCCGTTCGAGATGTGACATATTTGGAGCGTATCACAGAATCCCAGTTTTGGATCAATTCAAAATTCTGTTGTGTTAAATCCGTAATGCGTATCAAATAATAATAATCGTACCAAACATTTCGAATTTCATGCGTAACAGATAATCGCTTTTTCTCTAACTGAGAAAAAGCCATCTCTGCTTTAGCAAATTGTGCGTTGCCGTCTGCTTTTCGTTTCCCAAACCAAGGGATTTTTTGCATAAGTCCAATTTTGGTCTCCTGCGGACCCGCAGCCGTTTGCACGCTTTCCAAGAAATATCCAAATGAAATAGTAGGGTTAGGCAAGCCTTTCGCAAAACCAACCTTTGCTTCAGCAGATTTCCATTGCTTAAATGCTTGTTGGATGGATGGATTATTCTCTAATCCTGCATGGATGTAGCCATTCAAATTTTTGTTCGAGTCCGTGACCTGCGAAAAGACAAAACTGATCGAAAACAAAAATCCAATGGTATAACTTATGTTTATTTTATGAAATGATTTCATAATACTCCTTAATTCATTCATGACTATAATAGCCGTCAAGATTCATGCAAGACGCACGAATCCCATCAACGGAATTTTCCGTTTAAAAAAAGGAGATTTTTAAATTAAGAGGGGTAAGTGAAAATTAGGTGGGTGATGATTTTGAAAATGCTCATCTTGATCAATAAATTGTGTAGATACATTTTCAAAATAGGAATGCGTTTGATCCATAGAGGAACAATCAATATTTGTCTT
>Ga0066609_10000160_pt1 | contig 46274 bp, 40 predicted proteins | sample SaaInlV_DNA_150m_FD_60378 | JGI IMG/M metagenome (GOLD analysis project Ga0066609, IMG submission 60378) | Marine microbial communities from expanding oxygen minimum zones in the Saanich Inlet - SI075_LV_DNA_150m | ecosystem: Environmental > Aquatic > Marine > Unclassified | place: British...
GTTCCTTGTGCATCACCTGTTGTTACAGTTACAGCACCACCAGCACTATTGCCAGCTGTCGCATCACCAGCATCAATTGTTACTGCACCACCAGCACCACTTGTTGAACCACCAGCTCCTGCTGATACTTCAACAGCACCACCAATACCCGTTGCTCCACCTTGACCAGCATCAATATCAACTTTACCACCAGTAGTAGTTCCAGTTGAAACTCCTGCAGCCATAGTTAAATCACCACCGGCATTATTTGTACCACCAATTGCAGCACCAGCATTAAGTGTTGCATCACCACCGTCACCTGAAGTGGCACCACCGGCTCCAGCAACCATAGTTAAGGCACCACCAGCACCAGTACCAGCGGTAGCACCAGCTGCACCAGCGTTAATTGTTACAGCACCACCGTCACCTGATCCACTTGCCCCACCAGGACCAGCATCAATATCAACAACACCACCATTGGCAGATGTTGAACCACCAGTACCAGCTGTTATGGCAATCGCACCACCAGCGGTAGTTGTTCCACCATTACCAGCATCAACATCAACACCACCGGTCTCACCAGTTGCGTCAATTTTAATAGTACTTGCATTGGCAGTACCAGCTGATGTTATATGCACAGCTGCGGTTGTACCAGCATTTGTAGCTTCAATGCGAACAGCTTCTGCAAGGTTGGCGCTACTTTGAGCAGTAACACCACCTACAGTGGAGTGTACATAAACTGAAGCTGTTGCTGCTCCTTCACCAGTACCTTGAATAGCACCAATATCAATAGTTTCTGTTGTTCCACCATTAGCATTAAGGTGAATAGATTTTGGATCATCATTAATAGCTAACGCTTGTAATGCTCCAACATCGGTAGCACCACGAATATCAACTTTATATGTCGGAGTATTGATTCCAACACCAACACGATCAGTAGCAGCATCAACCCACATAGTAGAATTGAGCTCCAATTTCCCTTGCTCTAGTACGGAACCTGAACCGTCAATAGCACGAATTCTACTATCATAGTGAGTAGGATCGGCAGTATTAGTGTTATCAAAGAAGATGGTAGCTACTGGTTCATGATCGATATGAAGATCACCCTTAATAACACCATCAATAGTAACCACATGGTCAACTGAAGTTGGTTGCTCATCTAAGACATACTGCACACCTGAAATAATCTCTTGTGAAATTGCAGGTGGACGACCACCACCAATTGGGGTTCTTGGTGCACGAGTCATCGGAAGGATGGCTTTTAAGTCAGCATCCGATACATATATAGAGCGATCTTGTGTGTTACACAATTTCTTCCATAATGATCGTAATGAATCAGCCTCACCAGCGGTGAGAATAAATGTCTTCACCTTAAGATGATCCACAATATCATATATGGTTTGGAAAACTAATTGTGCCGGAACACAACCACGATCACCAGTACAATATTGATAGAGTGAATTCATTGAGTCTGAAACACAACTTGATTTTTCTTGTTTAAGCTTTTTAATTAAAGCTAAAGCACCACGGATATCGCTAGTAATATAACAGTAAGGATTATTATCCTCCTGATTCATTTCAACAATTTCCATAGCCTGTTTGTACGTAAGGGTCCTCTGCACATTTAATTGCTCTGCGGATAATGTACCCGCAAAACTTAACAGAATTCCTAATAATAACTTTCTGTACATTGTGTACCTCTCCTAAATTAACTTAATAAATATCGACTCTTCATAATATAAATCTTCTCATTTCTATTAGATTAGAACTTAATAGCCATTCCAACATGCCATTCAGCTTCTCTCATAACGCTCTTACCAGCGACAACGTATGAGAATCCACCAAAGAAGTCTGCGCAAGTATTAACGCTAAATAGCTCAAAGCTCAACTTGTGAGATATTACTTTAGTCATTTTTTCAAGGACACAAGAATTAAGAGTTTTTGTTACACCTGCAAGGTCAGCAATTGATGATTTGCAGAATTTAACATTGTCTTTTTGCTTCCAATAGAATTGGTAGCCTAAATCAAATCCGATACATTTGAGACATGGAGGGATGATTGTAAGATCGACATGAGCTAGTGTATATCTCCAGTCAACATCAGCTTGAGTTTTCGGACCAACGTTTTTCACCTTAGCGTTCTTGAACGCACCAGCAACATTTTCTGAAGAACTTAAAACCCAGTGATAAGAAATATCACCATAGAGTTTTGCCCATTCACACATGTTCCAACCAGCTGCTATTCCAAGATCAACTTCAACGTGTCCGTCATTACCGGTAGGTACTTGATATACGTTGCCTGGATTTTTGATAGTGGTATCGGTAGGTAATACTAATCCAACACGACCTTCTAAGTACAATGCACAACAACAGAACTGATAGTTAAGATACGCTTCAAGGTCGAGGTTTCCAGCACCTTGAACGGTTTGTGAATCAAAGGTAATCCCGTTAGCAGCAAGGAAGCTATCAACATCTGCATCAAAACTCTTCAATAATGACTCAGCATTATCGACAACCTTCTTACCATCTGTACTAACACCGGTTCCAGCTGCATTCAATGTTGGAACTACATATAATTTAGCTTGCGCTGTTCCATCAGTACTAAGTGAAGTATAATCGGTAGCTTGTATAAAGCGTCCACGAGTTGCATCACCGATATTAGAACCAGAGCCATCCAAGCCTGATGCTGCATTTACTGTAGCACCCGTTGCTGAATATGGTAACGCTGGCAATGACCCATCGGAAGATCCTATAACATGAACAGATGGAGACGTTGCTTGATCGTCTTTAATAGTTACTAGACCCGCCATCTTGGTTGGACTTGCAGCACCAGTACCATATTGCACAAAACGAACACCATCTAAGCCATTATTATAAAGATCACTCAAAACATCCAAACGCAATGCAAATGAATCATTAATAACATTACTTCCCACGGGCTCACGAATCCCTGTTCTAACAATATCATTTAATGCATCGCCAGATATTAAATCATCACAACATTTAAGTTGCTCAACTTTACGATTAACAAATGGGATGGTACCACGAATACCCCATTTCCATCTTTCACAGCGAGGAACAAACGCATTCAATTCAAAACCAAACATGACGCCGGTTTCATTATATACTAGATGCGGTGATACTTTAGCAAAATTAACCAACGGATTATTTAAACCAGACGATGTATTATTCTCAAATACCTCGTTTAAATAAAATGGAGATTTTGCAGTAAACAATTTTGCGATATCTTTGTTAGGACAAACCTTGGTTCCATCATTAGTAGTATTAAAGTTATCCTTGCTGGTTGTCTTGGTCGCAGAACGATTAAATGCCGCACCCCAGAACTTTACATCAAAGCATTTCTCTTCACAATCATCATCACACTCTAAGAATGGATACCATAGGTAGTCTTTACGTAAGGTAAGCGGCGTGAACAAGTTACGCGCATTAGCTATCCCACAAAAAGCTAACAAGCCTGTAAGCGCTAGCTTCATTATTCTATTTCTCTTCATTCCAACCCTCTTTCTCTAATAAATATTATTATCTCGAACCTCTTAATATAGTGGGGAACATTTTCATGCTCCCCACTTTTTTATTTAGACTTCTTCACTATAAGAGTTAACCACACTGGTAGCATCTGTAATACTTACACCCACAGCACCACGACTAAAGGCATGGCCATAAAACTGAGTAAGCTTACCATTAGAACCAATAATACCTTGTGCTGTTGGAATAACACTATCACGAATAATAGTCGTTCCATTAACCAATCCAGCAACCGCTGAAGCCAACCCAAATGGAGCAAAGGTTGCTTTTTTACTATCTAATGCAACCGTCGCTACACTATCAACCTTCAACATGTTAAAGAAGTTTGTCGGTGTAGGAGTTGCCGCAAGAGCCGCTTTAGCAGCATCCTTACCAGCATCATTCAAGAGTGGTGTTGAACACAAGATACCACGATCATCAAGATCTCCCGATGCACCTGTAGTAGTAGCAACCACAGGAGCTACTGAGGTAACACCAGAATCAATAAGCACCATGTTACCACCACCTAAGAACCGACCTCTATCTTTAGCTGTAGAAGATATTGAAGAGGATAGTGTTAAGTGATAACCAGATACGGTGCCATCACCTGCAGGACCAACAGCAAAAAGAGCTGCGTCTGAGTTACTACCAGGCAATGTATTATTATGACTAAATGTACCTTGAGTATTAGTAATATGGATATCAGTTACATCAAACAATGAACCAATAAGCCATTCATCTGGAGCAACATTTGCAGTTCTTACAATACCAGCACCAAATCCAAGGAACCCTTGGCTGTCAATGTTGATCATTGATCCAATACCATTCATCTCAAATCGAGCAATAATTGAATGACCTGAACCATCAGCAGTGTTACCAACTTGGAGTTTTCCACCAAATTCGTTTTCACTACCAATCATTAACATTCCACTATCATTAAATGTAAATGTTAAGTTCGTTGCGGTATTATCACTATCGGTTTCAACACCCCAATAAGTATCTTCACGAACTTCCCACATTGCATCCTGATCAAACAGAATTTCACCAGAACCAATAAGCTTAACACGCAATGAATCAGTAACAGACACATCAGAACCGAACACGCCATCACGATCAACATACGGTTGTGCTGTCAGCTTAGAGTTTGCAGTAAAGTTCAAGATACCACCGCCCATGATTATTTTAGAATTTCTTTCCATAACAACAGAAAGCTCTCCACCAATAATCACACGCTTAGTAGAATCATCAAACGTTGAAAGATCAAGAACACCACCAGTACGAACACGCAACTCTTGTGGCTGCTGTGAACGAATAATTAATGCGTCACCATCTTCAGCAGTGGTCGCGAAGTTAGGACCAACAACAATGTGACATACGTTGTCAACCACAACATCACTCAAGATGTCAATCACACCATCACCATCTGCAACAATGGTCAGACCGTTCACACCAAGCTTAACGTTACCATAGAGTGAATCTGCATCTTCGGAATTGTTACCGATACCAGCACGGCCATTGTTCTTAATAAACAAGGTACCAACTGGTGCTTCACTTGAATCATAACCATTCAGCATTACAAGTTCATTAACTCTTCCGTTATCAACAAGTAATGAGAACTGATCACCAAGACGTGAACGCTTAACTTGGAATTGATCAACAACACCATTCACGATTGGAATGTGATACATGTTAGAAGTGGTTACCGTAGGACAGTTATTAGTTGTCGGTTGGAATGGAATAAATCCACCAGCGTAATCCTTAAGAACACCAACCCAATCAAGTGTAAAGTCTGAAAGATTTGCACTTGATGCGATAATGGTTTGTGTTGAACTAAAGTCAAGATTCCACTCAGTTATACCAACACGAGAATCGAAGAACACTTTGTTCTTATCGAGAGTAATAACACCTGTACCTGATTTAACAACCATCATACCCATGTTACAACGATACGCACTACCAATGGATATAACACCATTGCTATCAATAAACATACCACCTTCACCAGTTGAACCACTCAACTCAGCCAAGCCAACTTGACCACCTTGAGTTTCAAATGAGAAGAAGTTTCCTGCAATGTTCACCGTTGAAGTTGGAGAATCGGTAAACGAAGTTGAGGTCCCGATCTGCATGTTACTTTGATGACCCAGGAAGAGTGTTTGTACTGTTGTTTGTGAATCAATATCTCCAGAGATACCAGTCAACTGAGTATCGTTGTTACTTGCATTAATAAAGTTAACAACATGAGTTCCAGCTGCTGTTTCATCTAAATCTTGGAATACATCAAAATAAGATGCTCTATCAATAACGGTTGTTCCATCTTGCGCTGTTGAACCAATAGTAGTTCCAAGAATCAAGTTCCGTCCAGGAGCAAGACCGATAGTTGTTGAAAGAGATTGCTCCATCAAGTAACCATTCTGGTAGAATGCCACTGTCGATGTTGTGCTACCATCTACTAAGTTAGGATAGAAGTTATCAACACCAGTAAACGCTGCACCTGAGTGTAAGTTCATACGTGAATTAAACCATCTAAGTGAAGGACGAGTAGTATATGGTGTTGAAGCATTAGCCAACAATTTAAATGATTCACCACCAACATAAGTCGGCGCTGATTCAGGAGAGTTCATGTCATAAACAATTCTGTTATAATCATCATGACGTAAGGTTACACCATCAAAGTATGCAGGGTTATTAACCAAAATGTTTGCAGTATTATAACTACGTGTTACTGCCTGTGGATCTATGATGGATGGGAAGATAGCTTCACTACCTGATCCAATTTCAATTAATCCACCAGACACATCAACTTCCCGAGAAAGAACGTTGATTACTTTTGTTCCAGAATTAGATGTCGAAACACTCAATTCAGCTTCAATATCAAAAACAATTTCACCAGCTTCTGGAGTACGATCCGTTACTGAAACAGTATAATCATGATACACAACCCCATCACGACTAGCACCAGAACGGAAGAACATTCCAGAATCACCACTCATAAATATTTTTGCAGCACGATGCCCGGTACCAGCGGTACTGGTATTAGGATCCCAACCATCAACTACTAACGCTGAACCGTTTCTATTTTTAATTACTTCATTAGCAACTTCTCCGCCTATCAATAATGTATTTGAAATTGTTGGCTGCGGGATACGGTTAGTAGCAGTAGCAATATAATCAAGATAAGTATTGTTTAACACTTCAAGGTAACCGTTACTACCAAGAATAAACCCAGGACGAATACCAGTATATGTTTCAGTGTCACCAAAAGGGTTTCTATATAAACGAGGAATGACAGTATTACTGTTAATCACACGAAGACTATTAATAACAGAACTTACATCAGTTTCAACAATTTGTACTTTTGCTTCACGACCTGCAGGCTCAGTATAATCAAGAACCACAGTACCAGCAGTGACACTTCCACTTGAAATGTCGTAACCTTGTATAACAAAACTACAATTATTATCAATATCAAGAATCATCTCTGCACGAGTGTTTGTACTAGATGTCCAGAACTGCAACTCTCCATCTTCAGTTGTTGGACCAGAAGTTGAAGGCGTTGCAGCCATAAAACCTATTAATGAATTCTTGGTTAAAGAAATAGTGTTAAGGTCATCAGCCACTGAAGCACGCTGAACAGTAACTTCAGAGGTGTTGTCGGCATTCATATTAATTAAAAACCGAGTCCCAAAGTCAACAGTATCATTACCACTAAAAGTTAATGTCTGATTATCAGATATAATAATATTCAACGTTCCTTGCCCGGTAAATGTAACCAGGAATGGATCCGTAGAACCAGTAGCAGAAATAAATGTTAAATTGTCAGTCAAGTTAAGATTTATAACATGCCCATCTAACGCAGCATTAAAAACAAATTGATTAGTCCCTGAAGAACCAGTCCCCGTTACCAAACGATCAGCAGTATTTGTATTAACATCAATGGTTGGAACACCACCTGTAGTTAAAATTATAGCACTAGAAGCTGCGGCAAGAGTACAATCTCCTGTAAAATTAATCGTCGCATCTGTATACGTAGAACCACCAATGGCCCCCGTCAATGAAATAACACCATACATTGATGTTGAACACAATAAAAAGCCAACCAAGGCTAAGTGCTTAACATACTTCAATACATCTCTCATATCTTTCCTTTTTGTTTGAGAAACGAACAATACTTACTCATTTTTTTAGAAAAAGTTTTACTCCATATTTTTTTTAGAAAAAATAATTATACCTTCCTCTGTTTAAGTATATTTTTCAACTTTTGTCAATGTTAATTTCTAGTTTAAAAGTTCACCCTTTATGTTTTGTAGCTTTTGCTTAAAGCTATAATCATCAATTGTCATTTGTTGAACTTTTTGAACCGCATAAACTACGGTAGTATGATCTTTTTTATTAAAATATCGAGCGATATCAGAGAGTGGATTGGAAGTCATATCTTTCATTAGATACATAGCAACCTGGCGAGCAAGTGACACTTGTTTACTGCGTGAAGTCGATTGCAAATCTTTAACGGTGTATTCATATGATTTACCGACCATACTAGCAATTTGCTCCAACGTCACGACTCCCAGTTCTTTTTTACCTGGCATAAAACCAGAAGCACGCACTAAAACTTTTTGTGCGAGCTCTATAGAAATTTTATTCCCGGTCAATGTAGCAAAAGCCATAACGCGAATCAATGATCCTTCTAATTCTCTTATGTTAGATCTGACTCTTTCGGCAATAAACTGCGCAACATCATCTGGAAGTTCTTCATTATTGAACTCTGCCTTTTTTTTCAAGATGGCGATCTTGGTCTCCAATGACGGCATCGAAATATCTGCAACCAGTCCGCACTCTAAACGCGAGCGTAACCGTTCTGCAATACCTTTGATATCCTGTGGAAAACTATCTGATGAAAATATGATTTGTTTTTGATACTCATAAAGTGAGTTAAAGATATGAAAGAATGCTTCTTGTGTTTGATCCTTATTGGAGATGAATTGAATATCATCAATCAATAAGACATCAACATCCTTATACTTTTCTTTAAAATTATGAGTTTTATCAAAACGAATGGCGTTGATAAACTCGGTAACGAATCTATCTGCCGTTTGATACAACACTACTGCTTTAGGATACTTAGCACGTATCTCATTGCCAATGGCATGCAGTAAGTGTGTCTTTCCTAGACCTGACCGACCATAGATAAATAAAGGATTATAAATCTGGCCGGGTCTTTCAATAACAGCGTTCGCGGCTGCAAACGCTAATGAATTGTGTGATCCTACAATAAAGTTACTAAATAAATAATGCGTGTTAACCCGCCCCCGAGTTGCTGGCCTGACCAACATGGCCGATGAACCACCACTCTTTTTAGGCGATGCTGCTTGAATATTACCTGCAACCAATGCCGGAGTGAACTCAACCTTCTTTGAACTTTCTGGCTGAAGACTCTGCTCTTCTCCGTCTTGTAAGAATATAATAGTTATATCGTCAACATTAAAAAGTCGACTTAAATGAAGCTTAAATAAATGTAAGTAGTTGCCCTGAATCCATTCTTTAACAAACGCATTAGGCGCTTTAATGTATACCGTCTTGCACGCGGTATCCCATTGCTCGATTGCAACAGCCTTCAACCATGTTTCTACAACACGGCTGCCCTCTTCGTCACGAACAATTGTTAAAAAATCTTTCCAAATATTTTCAAGCACAAGTACCAAACCACCTAATTTATTTTAGCCCAAACTTTTACTCTACGCTTACTACTCTCTTTCCTAATTTTGCTTTTTTTGCTCTCCCTCAGTAATATGCACTCATACACACACCCTGATCATGGAGTAAAAAACTTATGAAAAAAATGTCATTCATTATTCTTGCTATTCCCTTCCTGCTAGCTCAGTGCGGCAAACAAAAATCAAATAAACCTCTTGCTTCAAACTTTTTTCAACAGGCATCTCTAGAAGCACAACACGGCAATCCTAAAAAAGCCTTAAATCTTGTCAATAAGTCAATAGAATATAAAAGCTCCCCTAAATCACTCCTTTTAAAAGCAACTTTGCTGCACACTATAAATGCACCTACTGAAAGTGTAACATTATTTAAAAAAATAATTAATGACAAAAAAACTCCCGCCGCCATGAAAGCAGACGCCTTAAACAATTATGCGTCAGCATTGTACGACCTTAAAGAGTATGATCAAGCTGAACATATCTGGGAAGAGCTGTGTTATGATAAGGATTATTTATCGCCCGAGCTGGCCTATTTTAATCTCGCAATATTCCAATTAAAAAAGGCTCTTATGCTCACGCTTGATTCGAAAGACTACTTTCATCACTTGAATCTGTCTGAACGCTACCTGCATCAAGCACTGGCCATCTCTAAGTATTACATTGACGCTTTTTTCTACCTAGCCCAAATCCATATCCGTCGAAACAACCTTAGACTAGCTCACAAAACCCTTATGGAACTGCTTATGGAAGCCCCTGATCATGAAGTTTCACAAAAATTATTACTGGAAATTGAAAAAAGGCTAGAAAAAGAAAAAAACCCTTCCTAGCATAAACCAGGAAGGGAGAGGGGTAGAATCAAAGTTTTATTTAAATTTGTTTTAAGTACTGATGAATACCTTTCGATATCCCTTGGGCCAGCAGCTCTTGGTATGCTACCGAGTTGAGCCGTGCCGATTCTTGTGGATTGGAACAAAAACCAAGCTCAATAAGCGCTGACGGCATTTGAGTTCCCATGAGTACCTGTGATACTGAACGCTTACACCTTCGATCATTTAATGAATGCTTTTGTCGTACAGTCTGGACAACGGATTGTTGAATAGCCTCGCCAAGGCCCGCACTCTGACTATCTTTTTGTGCAAACATCTTAACCTTGGGCGCATAAAGGTTACCGTTACAGCAGAATGTTTCAATGCCGCTTACTTCCTGACGTGGAGAGTAGTTAATATGCAGCGATAAGAAAAGATCAGCCTGCCCCTTATTGGCTTTAGTAGTCCGATTGTCTAATGATATAAAGCGATCATCATTGCGAGTCATATTAACAACGTACCCTTGTTTCCGTAAAACCCGCTCAACCTTCTTGCCAATAGCTAAGGCCAAATCTTTCTCAAGAACCCCACCAATACCAGTAGTCCCAAAATCTTTACCCCCATGCCCACAATCCAGCGCTATGACCGGCTTAGAGCTAGTACGTGGAACCATCTTATTCTTTTTTTCTACCATAAAAACAATGCCCTTACTCCGCTGAATCGACTCAAAGTCATGCCGGCTTATAGTAACCTGAGTAGGATCATACTTAAACACCAACTTAATGCGCCCATCAGCACCTTTGGTCACACGACAATAAGTACCATTACCATTGATGCGACCTAAAGCATGCATAACCTCATCACTACTTATAAGACACCCTTTAATCACATACTCCTCACGAACCAAAGCCCGTCCATTCTGCCTAAAGTTAGTCTTACCATGCACAACCGATAACTGTTGAGGACAATAAAACACAATCTGATCACACAAGTGTCCCTGATGATAATACAACTGCGCACCCGGCGCCGCCAAAACCATCGTATTGAAAAACAAACTGATTATAATAAAAAAGATAAACCGCTTACCCATGTCACCCCCCTTAATTTTGTTCCATGCTATATCTAAGAATAGAGGTTTTAAATTCAAATTGTCAATTAAGCGATTGTAAAGTGGGGTTTGTACTTTTAGTACAAGGGTAGTACTGATTCTAAAACAAACTTACATAAATTAGTTAAAGCTTAAGGTTTAACTTTTTGAATAATGTCGTTAAATAATATTAAGAAATAGCGTCTGAAAGGTAGGCAAGCCGACGAGAGCGCTCCCATGCACGAATAAAATCACTCGCGTCATATGAGTGTGAAACCATGCTGCCCTTAGCAAACGCAGGATCGTGACAACGGACTTTTTTATTTTTGTGATCATAACCGATAACAACAAGAAGGTGCCCCTGGCTATACGTCAGCCCTTCAGGCATTCCTTTAAGTTGCCCACGAATACTTACAATGACCGGTGTTCCCTGCATTAAAAATTTATGTAGCTGGGCAAAGCCTGGTAAGCGACGAACGTAAAAATGTCGTGGAGTTGTACAAGCGGTATAAGCATGCGCGACATTGAACGGCCAACTACCAAAGGTATCAAGACCAGGGTCATAAGTATTTTGTGCACACACGGCCGGATCATATTCTTCCTTGTTGAAATATCCAAGGACCATAGCTAGCGATGTTGGAGAACAGATGCGATTGGCATCCAAGCTGGCAACTTCCATCTGTGAATAGGTAGGAACATCCTTGATCGCTACTGATGGTAATGAATTTAAAGAGGCCATTGGCTCAATAGTAAAGGCCGGCAAATTGGAAACACACACATTGAGTTGTGCAAAGTTTTGTAATACAGCACCATCAGTACCTTCAACCTTAATACGGAATCCATCACCACGCCTTCCCTCAGGCGCTTCTAAACGCACATAGTTATAACTTGAACTATTTTTACGAACACTACAGTGCGTCACTTGACCATCGCAGCCCCAGTCGGCCATACGGTGCCAGTCATACCATTTATGGGTTACCGCGTCACGGACCTGCCCCCAAAAAACAAACTTGCCTTTGAGTGGTCGATGAGCGTTCCAAGAAAATATAAGCTGAGTAAACGGTGCAATGTCTTGGCGAGCTGCCACAAATCGCTTTCGAGAAAAGCCACGATGAGCATACGTTGGCGGTGAATACCGATACAACCACGTCCACGGCGCCTGTTCACCCCAAGCGGTATGCGTAATGAAAACAAGGCTAATAAAAAAAAATGCTTTAAGCTTCACTACACATCCCCTCTTGAGACAGTTACCCCCACGTATCCCTGTATTTAATAATAAAGGAATACCAACCTTATCTACAAGCTTTTTATATAAATTCTTAAAAAAACTCACAAATATCTTTATTTCATCTCACTCTATCTTTATACTCAAAAATGAAAAAAGAGTAAAAAGTTATAGAAAAAATAAAAGTATATAACAGGAGCAGTAATGAGCTACAAATTTTTGTTGTTCACCCTTATTCTCTCACCAATGGTGTATGGTAAACAAATGTCTATACCGGTAGTTACTATCGTTCCCGTAGCCAACCTTGCAACCGAACCCTCGAGCAAACGTTTCCCCAATGACCCAAATCCATACGATAAACTCGGCACCACCTATAAAAGTGGTATCGATTCTTGCCCGCGACTGCATCAACTTCTCTTTAATGAACAAGTAAGAATTATAGAACAAAACGGCAATGATGTTTTAATTGAAGTCCCTTACCTCTATTTTCAAACCTCTCCTAAAGGACATAAAATCAATCGGTACTGGACCGATAAGCGATACTTCCGCCCTCTTAAAGCTATCCCACAATCTCAATCCTGTATCCCAAAGCCAATCGATTTTAATCAACTCACCACCGATCATAATAATATAACCACTCTTACAAAGCCCTTTTATCACTGCCCTAGCAATACAACCTATTCGGCTGGAACACGATTCATTACAACCAAGCATACCTCGCGCGGCGATTCAGTACTCATTTATGATCCAACAACAAAGCAAACCCATAAAGCTTCAATCCCTGCTGGTTTTTGTATTCATCCAACAGAAATACCGGCACAAAAGCAAAAAGAAGAGTTCTTTGTAAAGCTGCTTAAAAAATGGGTGCATGATAGCAATGGACAAATTCCTTATGTCTGGGGAGGCTGTAGCTTCAACCATCCATACGCATCCCTTAACTACTCTGTACAGGATCATATGTATAAAGATAAACTCCATAGTAACTATACACTTACAGGTCACTATCCTGCATGCGATTCTGGATTTGATTGTACCGGCCTAATCTTACGCGCAGCACAAATTGCCCAACTTCCATACTTCTTTAAAAATACCACTACCGTTGGTTTTAGAGTCAAACCCCTCAAGCGTAACGAACCCATAGCAAGTGGCGACCTCATTCTTTTTCCTGGCCATATAATTGTAATAAGCGATGTTAACAAAAACCTCGTGATCGAAGCTCGGAGTAAGTATGATGATTATGGATATATACATGAAGTTCCACTCAACAAGGTATTCCGTGGAATAAATACATTTGATGATCTACGACAAGCGTACATGAGTAACCTCAAGCTGGAACGCTTGAATGCCCATGATAAAACTATATCTCAAATCCCTATAAGGATCCTTAAGCTTAATAGTATTTGGCGCTAATTAACTTGATGATATAAAACACTTATTTTTGCAAAAGGCCTGAGACTTTCCACCATTTTTGCATTTTTTAAAACAAGCTATCTGCCCAGAAGACACTGCTGCCACAACTTCGGACCCCAAAACCAGCAGCACCGCCACTAATATCACTTTCTTCATTATATATATCCTCTTTTTTAATCCATAATTAATTCAATAATACATTATATTGACATACAAAATCAATAATTGTTTCTATATTTGTGCCGATTGCTATAACATTGCTCTATTAGTCGATATATCCATATTTATTAACTGATCTACTGATTTCCTTATATAGAGAGGTAACACCTGTTTCTAGGTCAAACCGCCCGAATAAAGCGTATGTTTGACAATGCTAGAAGTGCCCATTAAACTCTTCCTAAATTAAAGAGACTATACTTCTCAAGGAGAGCAATGAAATTCTATAAATTTTTGCTATTAATTAGCATGACTACTGTTTCTTTCTCTATCTATTCTGTACCAAAAAAAGGTTGTTCTGGAACTAAAAGAGATTACCACCCCCAAACATCTGTATCTCTTCACCAAAAAAAGCGTGACACTCTAAGGGGGCAAGCGAATCAAGGTGCACGTCATGCTGCAATGTGTCTACTTCTTGGAACCGGAGAATGTGTACTTGGTGGTGGTTGGATGGGGTATAAATATTATTCTGCAGGTGAGATTAATCCTGCAGGAGCTTTGGCTGTGGGTTCTGGCATTACTACCCTTGGATTTGGAGCTCTTAAGCTCGGTAATATTGGTTTACGCCGACTCCAACTTACAAGAATACCTAGCGATGAAGAATTAATTGCAAAGTATGAAGTAAAACAACCACAAAGAATGGTAACCCTATCTAAAAAACATGTGCACATAGGCCCACCCTCAGCAGAAGGCGCAAACCAAGAACTGGAGCAAGTAGTCGTTGCCCTAAATGAAGAGGAATAATTCCAGTACAACCTGTCCTTACTTATCAATAGAAACTTATCAACCTTGAATATATGGCTTGAAATAATCTATCTGTTCTTGAACCGAGGGATAGATAAATGATGCCGAGCCTGCATGAGTCATTAATGAATCCACATGCTGTTCGACTACATCCTGTTGATGGGCATTCCTTAATGCTTTTGCCGCTAACAAATCGGCAGATTTTTCTGTTTGTCGAGTAAAGCGTACTGCCAAGATACCACCAAGAGCTGTTTGCCCTGCTAGAACCGTAGCATATAACCATTTTGGCATCCTGGAATATGCCTTTACCGCCGTTCCCGCAATAATCAAACCTAATAAACCATAGACTGTAACATTCTTGAGTGGGTCCCTGTGTTTTACATGCCCGATTTCATGATACACACAAAATTTCTTTTCTGCTGCTGAAGCGCGTTCATATACATCATGATCAATCCATACAGAATTACCAATGCCAGGGCATGAAGTAATAACACTCTTAATCATGTTGCTAAACCAACGTGGCTCTAAGCGCTTAATCTGACAACCTACCAATCCATAATCATGGCATGCCTGACTTCCAATCACTTCAAACTCTTTTGAAGCATCCCTGTTTCCTAAAAAAAATCCTTGAATTGACGCCATAGAGTTGTGAACGTTTAAGATAGTTACCATAACAAGCAATATCAACATTAATTTCTTAATCATTAGTTTTAATCCTTCCTGTTTTAATCTTCTTTTTAAGATTAAAAACTATGATAACAGAAACGATTAAAACAACAAATTTAGTACAATGTCCTAATTATCCTTACCCCTGAAGAACGGACTGAAAATAATCCACTTGCTCTTGAAGTGAAGGCCTCAAAAATAAACCCTCTTCTCCATAGCGAATCATCTCTTTAAGACCGCTAACCCGATCTTGAATTACAGCATGCTTATTTCGATTACATAAAGCTTTTGCTGCTAACACATCGACTGCTTTGTAATTCTTTTTTGACCAAGAAAAAATACCTAGACACGCCAAAACATATTCTCCTATACAGGCGGCTTGATAAAGAAGTAACTTAGAACCCTGTGCGTACCGAGCCTTATATGCAGTTGCCCCCATAATTAGTCCACCTAAACCAAACGTTCCCCCTATTTTAACCAACCCTTCAAAAGAAGCATTAATTTTACGGTTGGCCGCAAGAGAATACGCAAGATAAAGCTTATTAGCCCGAGAGTATGAGCAATCTTGATCTATCCATATGATATTAGTACCCTCATTATAGCCAGATCCAAGGATCTTAAAAAAATCGCTAAAAAAACGCGGCTCCAACCATTTAACATGACCTTCAGAAATATCAAGATCTGAGCATGCCTGAGCATAAAGATTTTCCCACTCAATAGATGCATCTCGATTTCCTAGTAAATAAGTTTGACAAGAAGCTAACCAACTTTTAGCATCAATGACGCTCACGGTTAACAACAACAGAAAAGCCGTTCTTTTTATCACAGTTCTCACTTTAACAACAGATCCTTACACTTTTAAACTTTATATTTAAGATTAAAATTAAAATAGCAAAAGTCTATTAGAAAGGCAAACTTTAGTTGTTTTTAGAATTAAAGCGAGAAAGTGCGGTAGTACCAATACTATAAAAGATATACCACAATTGCATGAACAAAAAAATTGGATATCCAAACACAATACCCAGTAACCCTACTGGAAAAAGATACATAAAAATCTTATACAAAGAAAAACGACCAGCGCCACGATTCCCTTTAAATGATGGAAACTTTATTGATGAAATCATAAGGTACGCAATAAGCACGATAAGGATGATCATCCAAAGCTTATGAAATATAAAGTAAGCACGACTTGCCTCTAGCCATTCCTGATACACAATAAAGCTTGTTACAAAAAATGCTGCTACCGGAGTCGGCAACCCAATAAAAACGTTTTTTTCCTGATTACTCTCAATATTAAATCGAGCAAGACGAAACAATCCAGCACACAGATAAAGCGCTAGAATAGCCACACCCAAGATTCCAAAATCTGAAACGGTCCAACTGTATAATAAAATAGCCGGAGCGAGTACAAACGAAATTGCATCAGACAATGAATCTAATTCAGAACCAAGTAAACTCTCAACACCAAGCTTACGTGCTAAGCGCCCATCGCAACCATCAAGAATAGCTGCAAAAAAAATACAATAGGCTGCCCACATATAATTATCTTCTAATGATTGAATAATCGAAATCAACCCTAAGCATGCATTGGCAAATGTAAGAAACGTTGGCAGCGCATTCAACGGCTTTATACTACGTGCTCGTTCTATAAATAATCTTTTAATCATGACCTACTTACTCCACTTACCAATTATCGTATGGCCACCATATACGTACTGACCTTTTTTTATATATACATCAAGAGCATCACGATTCACAAGAATTTCTACTCGAGAACCAAAGCGAATCATCCCGAACTTATCACCACGCTGCACCGTTTGGCCTGGTGAAACCCACCAACAAATCCGACGAGCTATTAGGCCTGCAATCTGCCTAACCTCAATACGCTGCCCATTAACGGCTTTAATAACAACATCATGCCGCTCATTATTATCAGACGTCTTTGGACTCCACGCAACAATAAACTTACCCGGACGATACGTCATTGACTCTATAACTCCAGCTGTAGGAATCCAATTAACATGCACATCAAATACGGATAAAAATATAGTTATCTTACAGGTATCTCCTTTACGCTCTACATTTAAAACCCGGCCATCAGTAGGTGAAACCAATAGTGTTTCATCTTGATCTCCACACTCACGAACAGGATTTCTAAAGAATGCAAAACAAAATAAAAAGAACGGTAAAAGCAGCCATAACAAGACAGGTAAAAAAACTGCAGACACAATGATCGTTCCACTGAGCACTAAAACTATGTAAAAACCAGCAGTCCATAATAAGTTATTAGTTAACCAACGAAACATTATATGTGATCCTTTTAGTAATTAAATACAACAAAAAAGAGGTATCCCTCTGTGCAGAGAATACCTCTTTTTTTATAAAATAGAAAGAAACTCTCTAGATTATAAAATCTTTAAGCAATTGCCTGAATCACTTGTTTTAAGCGAGCAAGCTGGGCATGCATCTCGACCGCTGTAACTCTGTCGTAGTTTTCAATGATATCATCAAGCGTCTGACCAACACCAAGAAGGATCACTTCTCGAGATGAATCAAGCTGCTTGCGATCTTCAACTAAACCACGTAACAACTGCAAGCTTGCCATGCTGGGCATATTATTCTTATGTAACGCCATGCGTGCAAATACTGCTTCTATATCAGTAAAGTTTTTTCTCACTCTTTGTAATTCTGTGCTAAATGGTCGTTCATGAGAAGACCATCGTTGCCCGTTAGCCTTTGCCGCCATAAACTCTCCAACACACTCATCCATTTGGTAAAGACGAGCATATCGCTCAAGTACTTCAAAGAACAACCTTAACGCTTTTTGTTCTTTTTCATTACCATTAGCAAGTTCAGACGCCCGCAAAACAGATTCTTTAACAATATTGAAAGCAGGTCTATCTAACTTACAAACATCCTCAAATCGAGCGATGTCCTGAGTACGATATTGACGCTGAGACGCTAATGCTGTTTCAAGTGCAGGTAAAAGCTTGATTGATTTTACATACCCCTGACACAACCAAAGATAATTACGAAGCTCTTTTAATTCTTGAAAGAAAGAATTCTTAACAACAGAATACACTTCCATCTCAAACTCAGCACGTTGTCCCTTCTTCTTGATTGAAACCGGATGATAAACTTCACCATCTTTTTTCAACTCAATCAAGTTATTAAAGACAATGCCTTGCTCAAGTGCCATCACTAACTGTTGAAGATCACTATTCAAAGCATCCATCACAGCATGTTTATTCTGTTTAATATCCTGAGCACTTGACCATCCACGATCATCAGTGTTTCTCCATTGATACCATTTAAACTTTACCGGCTTAGACTTTTTCACCTTAGCAATATCAGCAAACCCATTGAGAGCAAGCCTTTTTTCAAGACCGTTAAGCCCTACAAATAATTGTAAGCGATAATAATATGCTAACGCACCAGTTACTGCTGCAGCAGAAACCGCTACACCAGAACCTACAATAGCTTTACCTACCGTTTGCAATGAAACAGCTTCAGCCTTTTTTGGACCACTAGCGACAACCACGGCTGTCATTAGTAGCAATAATAGTTTCTTGTTTTTCTTAATCATGATAATACCCCTATTACATAAATAATATAAATTATAGATCATTTTCATAGTACTTATAGAATATCAAAACAGTAAAAAACGGCAATAGGCCCCTCTGAATGGGGACATTCGCAATAAAAATAAAATAAAAACTTGAATTAAAAAAGCATAGCCTTAATTACGAATACACAGCTCGCTGGTAACCTTCTTGGCCTGCAAATATTCGGTTAGAATCTTATCAAACTGTTCATGCGAACATGTATGACCACAGGTAAATAGATCAACAAAGCATGCGCAATGTTCTGGGTAGGTATGAATAGTAGCATGACTTTCAGAAAGTAAGAAACTTGCCGTAAGACCGTTTCCAGGGAAAAGAGCTTTATCAACACTTAAGATGGTTGCTCCACTTGCGCGAACTGCCTGAGCAAACGCTTCCAGCAAAGACGTTATATCTTCTAGCGCTTGTGCATCACATTCTCGATAACTTGCAATAAAATGCCGTCCATAAAATTCATATGAATCATCATTATCCGCCACTATTGCTTGCGCACAAAAAATCAACATTGTTAACATGATGTTTCTCTTGAAGCCCATCAACTACACTCCCCTTATTGGTAATAATTAGATTATGCTTTAAACTTCCGCTATTCCAGAACGTTCTAGCACACTTTTGATAGATAAAAACAAATTTGATCTACAAGAATAAGACAATAATTAACTTAATGCAAATACAAAACCCATTACCAGGACTCCTTTATAAGCATCTATAGTAATTTTCAACAAAAAATGTCACAGTGAAAATCAAAAAGTTTAGTGACCATGAGGGTTTTTATGAAAAACGATGTCTCCGTAAGAAGTGATATAACTATCCCTGACAGTGAAATTGAGATAGCAACAAGCCGGGCTGGTGGTCCGGGAGGGCAACATGTTAATAAATCTAATACCCGAATAACAGTACGATGGAACATTAACAACACTACCGCTCTGGACGATCAACAAAAAGCACGTGTCTTACAAAAACTTGCATCTGAATTAACCAATGAAGGCGACCTTATTGTTCATAGTAGTGCTTCACGCAGTCAACAACAAAATAAAGAAGCTGCTCTATCCATTCTGGCGGCCAAGGTGAAAAAAGCACTCCACGTTCCCAAGCGCAGAATGAAAACACGCGTATCAAAATCCGTTAAAGAATCTCGCCTACAAGACAAAAAACGCCGTAGCCAGCTCAAGCAATCACGAGGGAAGACAGACTATTAAAAGAGTGGTGCGCCCGACAGGATTCGAACCTGTGGCCTACAGATTAGGAATCTGTCGCTCTATCCTACTGAGCTACGGGCGCGTACATCTTATTGTATCATCAATAGATTAAGAGAGATAGAGACAACGGCTACCAGCCGCCCCCTCCTCCGCCTCCGCCGCCACCGCCGGCGCTACCTCCACCACCAAACCCTGATGAACTTGTCGGTGAAGAAGACGTATGAAGCGTGCTAACAAAAGAACTAAACGATGTGGAAAATGAACTAGCATTAAATGACCCGTCAAAGCCGCCACCATAATACCAAACTGGCTGATATGGACGGCCACTTATTTCAAACTGTTTAAAGATAGGCGCAAAAGCCTGGGTCCAATTCTTCTCAGCATCTAATGCAATAGCATACGGTAAAAATTTCTCATATAGCTCTGGCGACCTGTCTACAGGCGCCATCATCTTTAATCGTTCAGTCTCAACTGTCCGTAAAAACAACTGAAACCCACGAACCTCATCAACCAGCTCCTGCCCTTCAGGCGTATATCCACGCACAGAAAAGTAAAAAAGAATCAAAGCAAAAAGAAAAGCCACTCCGATAACCCCAAGCTCAACTATGTGTGCCCCACTGAATGCCGCTAACAACAAGGTTACAGCCCCAATAACAAAACCAAACGCTATCGAGGATACATTACTGTCCAAATATTTATCTAAGCGCTCACTGTCAAAATAACGTACTGTATCCATTCCTGATTTAATAGTAGAATGATTTTTTTGTGACAACTCCAGTTTACCAGTTTTTGCAAAGAGCTTATTAAACAATGACTCTTCCATCTTATTGCCAATCTTTTTCTCGCTCCCCTTAATCAATGCATAAATTGCAGACAATCCAGTAAACTTCTTTTGTGAATCAATTTTTAAACAACCACGAACGGCTAACTGAACAAGTTCCGAAGCAAAGCCTGTAGAATCCAACTTTCTCTTGATGAGATACCGGCCCATGCTCGGAGTAAAACCTTTAGGCGGCTCAAACAACGGAATAATCGTTCCCGCATGTACCCTCTTGGATGACCACAGTGTCCTAACAATCAAGATTAAAAATGCTAACAATCCAAGGAGTAAAATTAATAAATAAAGATTATCTTCAAACAATCCCGCACCACGCTCTGCCCATGTGGGAGCATGTACAAACCCTTTAGGCCATCCAACAACAACAGTAAATGCCTCGTTAGGGTATAATGGTTTTTTCGATTCAAACGTGACAACATTGTTCGCTATCGATACCGTAAAGTTTTTATCTTTACTACCAAACTTACCAACGTACGCTTCAGTCCTTATTTGCCCCTGACTCACACCACTAGGTAAATAAACCGTCGCCTTAACCTTCTCAATAGGAAAACGCCATTGATGACCAGTAACATTCCAATACAGTTCATCATGATTAGCAAAAAAACCAATATGCTTATTTGTTCTATAGGAAATAGAATAAGTATGCACTCCTGGCTTTACTCGGTAGTGCTTACTACCCATAAAAAGATGCTTACCATTGTAAACCTCTTCAACATGAAACTGGGTAGGAATATTATCAAGTAACACCCTCTTGAGTTCAAACTTCGGTAAATGATTCAGTACACCAAAAACACGATATCGTAACGGAATCTCTCGAACAATGCCACGCTTGATAGCAGCACCTTCAGCATTAACCGTGATCCTCTCCTCAACATCCATCCAACCGTCAGGCTGGATATGAATAGTTTCTTCAAAAGAAATAATCTTTTCTGATGCAACAAGGGAGTAAGTAGCGCCCAATAAAACAACGAGCGCAATCAGTTTTTTGTATACCATAGCAATATTAATCGAACTTAACGTTAGGAGTATCGCGCTCTTCAGAGTTACTCACTTCAAAGAACTCAGCTTCTTTAAAACTTGCAAGTGAAGCTATAATATTACTCGGGAAAATCGTACATAAAACATTATAATTACGAACAGTGCCATTATAGTAACGTCGAGCCAACTGGATATCCTCTTCTAAAACTGCCAACTTACCTTGCAACTCAAGGAAGTTTGCATTCGCTTTTAAATCAGGGTAATTTTCTGCCACAGCAAACAATGTCTTTAACGCTCCAGTCAAGCCAACTTCAGCCTCCGATTTTTGCCCCATATCCGTAGCACCCATAGATGCCGCACGATATTTAGCAATATCTTCAAAGATACTTTTTTCATGTACGCTATACCCTTTAACCGTACTCACTAAATTAGGAATCAGATCATAACGACGCTTTAATTGAACATCAATACCACTCCATGCTTCCTTCAGTAACGTGCGCAAACGTATAAAGCGGTTATACGTCATAACAAACCACAACACTACTACAGCCCCGATACCAACCAGCACGAAAAACAATATTGTTAGGTTCATGAAAAACTCCTATTAAAAGGTTAAAGATAGGAAAAGGATAACACAACAGTTCAACAAATCAACCGATTGTGCATACAACCTACTATCTGCTCTTTTTACCACATAAGCTATTATTATAAATAAACAGACAAAGGGTACCAATCATTGAAAACAATACCGCTTCGATAAAAATCCAAAGAAAGACATCACTCGACATAAATCCATCAAGGTAGGTCAAGCCTAATACCCTAAAAATATAGAAGATGCCATACGTATGACAACACAAAACAAACCAGAATAACCAGTAAGTAAGCGCTCGCTGAGAGAATGCAAAAAGTCGCATGATACTGGCGTGTATAAATAACGTTGATAAAAGAGCAAGCCCCAACAATCCAATATCAAAGGCCTCTAAAATATTCTCAATATCGATACCGCCAAACACACGGACAATAATGCCCAGCACATACAGCGCAACAAGGACGACACCAGCCCACCCAAGGAATCTACCTATAGGTTTTAAACCAGGCCAAATTTTCTTTGAGGCAAGGCATGAGGTCATAGAGCTAACAAAGCTTAACAGGCCAAGGGCTGCCAGAGGAACCCATACGATTGACCAGAAAAAACTTCCACCCGTGGCCATCAAAGAAAGTGGAAAAAGGATGACAAAAGAAATAACAATAATGGGAACCGTAATAATGGAAATCCACTCAAAAAGACCCTTACAACACATAACTCTACTCCTGATTTTTTTTAATATGGTTCAGCCTACCCAATTTATACAACTCAAGCAACCAACCACTAATTTAACTAATTATTAACGAAAAGCCCTATCAACTGTCAAGAAAAGAACTCTTATAATTTCTTCAAAAAAAGCTCTGACATAAAAAAACGCATATCTCGCTTAGCTTTTTCACCTTGTTGAATTTTATCTATAACTTCTTGAGGAGTTAACCAAAAATATTCTGAAAATTCCTGTGTATCATAGTCTGGCACCTCATCACATTTCATCTCATAAACGTAAGACATACAATAAGTGCCATGTTTGTGAGGAGAAAACTTCCCCAACAACCGATACTCCCGCTCTTGCATATCAATGTTCAGTTCTTCCATAACTTCTCTATGTAAGGCTTCCTCATACGTTTCACCACGAGCCACACAACCAACAGCACTACCATCCAAGGCATTAGGTAATAATTTTTTTTGTGAATGACGACGTGGAATCCAAATCTTGCCTTCACTATTGGAAATCAAAAGCCAAACCGCCCGAACCTGCTTTACCAGATTCTTTTCATAGATATCCGATCGTTTAGCCTCACCAATGACCTGATCATTCTCATCAACCAGATCTAACCATTCTTCTTCAATTATCTTTTTTTCATCCATCAATGACCCCTGTTTACTGATTTTTCCGTATTTGTTACCATTATTATAATAAATTTAGAAAAATAGATAACCCCTATATATAAAGGCTAATATCATGATTACCATAGGAAAAAAAGCTCCATTTTTTGAAGCTGAAGCAGTAGTGAATGGCGAAATCCAAAATATCTCACTCAACAGCTTTGACGGCCAATATAAAGTTCTCTTCTTTTACCCACTCGACTTCACCTTTGTATGCCCTACTGAATTACACGCATTTGAAGCACTAAAGGATGAATTTGCTAAAAGAAACACCCAAGTTATTGGCTGTTCTGTCGATTCTGTACACTCTCACCAAGCATGGCTTAATACCCCTAAAAAGCTCGGTGGCATTGAAGGAGTAACCTATCCTCTGCTTTCAGATATCAACAAGTTCATCGCTCGGGATTATGAAGTTTTACACCATTCCGATGGGATTGCCCTTCGTGGATTATTCATTATTGATAAAGATAACGTCGTTCAAGCTGCCCTTGTAAACAACCTGCCACTCGGCCGTAACGTACAAGAAGCTATCCGCTTGGTAGACGCTTTACAGCATCATGAAGAAAATGGTGATGTATGTCCTGCAAACTGGACTAAAGAACAACCATCAATGCAAGCAACCCAACAAGGGGTCAAAGAGTATTTTGGTCAATAGTTTATAATAATTGGATGGGGTGCCACTCAAGGGCTAAGAAAATGGTGCGCCTGGTAGGATTCGAACCTACAACCAACGGATTCGAAGTCCGGTACTCTATCCAATTGAGCTACAGGCGCATATATTAAGTGTTGCAAAAAAATCACAAAAAATCTAGTAGTCATGCACCTTTTGACAGCATTTAATAAGATTCTACACTTATGAAGAAGAACACAACTTCTTATAATGGGAAAAAAAGTATGATTACTATCAATAAAAACCTCACCCGCACGCTTCTCATCGTTGCTATCGCCTTACTAGTAGGTCGACGCACCATTCTTATATGGAAACGTCATCAAAGTAATAAATTCATAGTCGCTAAACGTGATCGTGCGTCCCAAGCAGCTCAACGGGAACACGAATCGATATTATTAATCCAGACCTTGATAGAATCAGCAGAAAACAACCTAGCACTATTACGTAACCATGCAGACACACAAGCTGATGTCCAACAAGCACACCTCTACATGGACATTAACGATCTATCAGCCGAGCTCGCTGAAATTAAAGAAAAATTCAACCGTAAAAACTCTCCTGGCCTGTTTTTATTAGGACCACTAGCTGCTCCAGCACAAATAATTAAAGAACGTGCTCTTAAAAAGAGGCTACTCGCTATTGAACAAAAAATTCAACGACTGTTAAATACCTAAAGACCATGCTCACGAAGAAAACAACGCGTTTTCAAACAACGACGCTCGCCATCAATGCCAAGGTTGCACCGCGAGGTCATACATTCAGAGTCTAAGAAGTCTAAGGTTTCTTGCTTAATATCTGATAAATTAGCGCCATAGTTATACAGAATCTGTACCGATCGACGATCACAACGACGGACCGCATTATCAATAGCACTCGTGCCATATTCATTCTTATAATGAATATCAGCAGAATGCTTCAAGAGTAAAATAATATCATAATGATTACGTGCACCCAATAACATCCAATTGAGACACTCCTGATCAAAGCATTGATACTTTAAAAGATAATAGAAAGTCCCCATCCTGTTGGGTAACACAATACAGATTTCTGGAGTAAATACAGCACCATGATCCAATAACAATCGAATCGTTTCTAGCCACGCACGATCAATCGCAAACATTAACGGCAAAGTCCCAAAAGCATCTTTTTGATTTGCATCAGCACCATTTTTCATAAGCAACTCAATAGCAACAGGACGATGTAACTGCAATGCCATGGTTAAAGGCGTAAATCCTTTATACGTCCCAGAAGAAAACGGCTGGTTCAAAATATCGCCACGCATCTGACAATTACAACAAAAGAATCGCGATGTGAGATGTCCTAGACTGATTTTCTGTTGGAGACAACCGAGTAGTTCGTCATTTGAAGGCGGCCCACACGGCTGTGGTGCAAGCGAATCCATAAAAGATTGCTCCTTAGATGTCAGCACTCCTCCATGATCGACCATACTTTTAACCAAGGCCTCATGACCATCATGAACAGCACGATCCATAGGAACCACACCCATCTTGTTAGTCACGCGAGCATTCGCGCCATAACGAACCAATGCCTCAGCAGCTTCAAGATGACCGCTCGTTAATGCCAATGTTAAGGGAGTACTGCCGCTAGCAAACTGCTTATCAAGATGACCATCTCGCAATGAGTGATGCTTGCGCAAGAAAAAACTCAGCGATTTACCATTTTCAATCTTACGCTCAAGAGCGGCATAAAGCTTGTCATAACTCATATTACGACAATAAGAAAGACTAACACTCAATAATAAAGCACTTACAACCAGTTTTTTTCTCATAGCACACCTCAACAAAATTGATGTTATTTTGATGTGTCGCCCCGATGTTGATCTTTTATTATCGCAAGTTTATCGAGAAACGATAAGAAAGCAAAGAGATTTTATGATTTAACAAAATAAGCTAGGAATTCCTTGTTTCCATGAGTACCCGTAATTGGAGAATCGGTAACACCCTGTAACTCAAAGCCAAACTCTTTAATCCCAGCCACGACTAAATCAGTAACCTGTTGATGAACCTTAGGATCTTTTATGATGCCACCACGACCAACCTGGCTACGCTCAGCTTCAAACTGTGGCTTGATCAAGACTACCAGCTTACCCTGCGGCTTTAACAAAGAGGTGACTACCGACATTACCTTTAAAACTGAAATAAACGAAAGATCTAATGTAACAAGATCAACTAATTCAGGAAGTGCATCAAGATGGCGTAAGTTAACGCGCTCCATGACAACCACACGCTCATCTACACGAATGTTTTCATGAACCTGGCCATAACCAACATCAACACCGTATACCTTCTTAGCGCCACGCTGTAATAAGCAATCGGTAAAGCCGCCTGTAGATAATCCAGCATCCATGACCACAAAGTCAGTCACGTCAATATTGAACTCATCAAGAGCTTGTTCCAGCTTAAATCCAGCACGGCACACAAACTTCGGTTTTTCCATGTCACAATCGATTGGGGTATCCTCATCAATTAAGATACCCGGTTTTGTAACAGGTTGTCCGTCAATCTTGACCTTGCCCTGAATAATAAAGCTCGCTATTTGATTACGGCTGAGCTTTGATAATCTTTCCTGTAGAACGAGGTCCAGCCTCTTTTTTTTCTTGCTCATATTTCTGCTTTAAAGCCATCAATTCCTGAATAACAGGTGAAGGCGTATAATGGTTCATATATGCTAAACGTGGTTCATCTTTTAATATTTGATGCAATGGCAATACAGCAAAAATACCGTTATGCGTTTTGATACACACATAGCCACTCATAATACTTTTCTTTAACGCTACATTGAGTTGATCAATAGTCTTAATCTCTACACCATTTAACTCTTTGATACGCATTCCAGGAACCAACACTCGAGAATGTTGCGCTGCTGAATCCGGCATAACATGCGTAATAACCAAGACTGAATCCATTTGGTTCTTTGGCTCTTCATACATGATCAATTCTGGTGCTGCCTGCAATAACATTGGAATCAGATTACGACATAACTCTTGTACTACCAAGCCACCAACTAATACATAGTCAATTTTTTCATAGTCAGGCAATTTAACACGAATTGATGGTAACGTTGATTCGGCAAAAGTGAAAACAACGTTCTTTTTCTTACCCTTGCGATATATAGTTAAGGTAACTTTTTGACCCAACTTAATATAAGCAACGTAGTCAGCAAGAGCCATCTTGTCATCACTTCCTGGTAGGAGTAAGTCACCATAGATGTCTACCGGGTTGCCATCAATCGCATAAATCATATCGCCAGCCTTAACACCAGCCATGTCCATCAAACTGTTTGGTACCACCTCAGTAATATAAGGACCACCAGGTAGTGGGTTGCCAAGGTATTTAGTCAATGCAAGGCTACCTGCATTATAAAAGGATCCCAAGTACGGCTTGCGAACGAGTTTCCCCGGTGTGGAATATAGAGACTCAATAATAACCTTCAACTCATTTACTGGAACAATATATCCAACATTCTGAGCACCACCGTGGTTGATACCATACGTATTGATACCAACAACTTCACCGTTAATGTTAATTGCTGGACCACCAGAGTTACCTGGGTTAATAGCAGCATCAATTTGAATCACATGGCGATTACCAAGATTTTCTCGACCACTCACAACACCCTTAGTACTCTTAAGTCCTTGTTGACCGAGTGGGAATCCAATAGCCAATACTTCATCAGCACGGTGAACCTTATCAGAATCACCCAATTTCAAGATTGGAATAGTATGGATAATATCCTTGATTTGTGCGATACCTTCAACGTCAATCTTCAATAACGCAAGATCGCGTTCATAACTAATTCCAACAATTTCTGCTCGAATTCGTTCTTTTCCTAACGCAGGAATTTGAATATAAATTGCTTTCGCTTGATCAACAACATGAGCATTAGTTATTAAGTAACCTTCAGCATTGATGAAAAAACCACTTCCTGAACACTCGCTTTGTATTGGCGCACGATATGGCTCCATCCAATGGAACTGTCCTACCTGAGAAAAGACTTGAACAACCGTGTTATTAATCTTCACCTGAACAGCAGACCATGGCTCATTAACACGACTGATAATAGACTCAATAATTTTTTCACTATCAGCATCTCTCATCACACAGTCTTGAGCCGGTGGGCATGCCTCTTCTTTTTCTACAAGAGCAGTAACCGCTTGAACTTGAGGTTCAAGATCTTTTTGTACAACATAAAGAGCTGAGCCTCCAAAAGCACAAGCTGTACCTAATAAAATCAACCAAAAAAACCGTGTTGCTTTCATAAATTATATCTTTCTATTTTTATATTTTTCGATCAATATGAGTTATTTGTTTAGTACAGGCTACTAGAATTTGATAGTTTTACAATCATAAGTTACCTCAGCATAGACAAAAAGAATCGACCTATCAGTTGCAAATTTATACATCTTTCGTATCCTTGAAGGAAAATAGGCTAACTTTTTACCCTTTTAAAGGCATTTATACCATGAGTAATCAATCAGTAAAACCATCATTAGAAACCATTGTAGCCCTCTGCAAGCGGCGCGGATTTGTGTATCCATCTGCAGAAATCTATGGTGGTGTTAACGGGGTATATGATTTTGGTCCACTCGGCTCGCTCATGAAACAACACATTAGAAAATTTTGGACCGATCATATCAGAAAAGAAACTGATAATATCGTTTTTCTTGAAGGACCGATACTAGCTCCAACGCCAGTATGGAAAGCTTCAGGACATTTAGAAAACTTTCATGACCCTATGGTTGATTGCCTTGAATGTAAAAAAAGATTCCGATCTGATGAACTTGATCTCGAAAAGCCTTGCCCAAGCTGTGGCAAGCACAACTGGACAGAAGCACGACAATTCAACCTGATGTTCAAGACAGCAATGGGTGCAATGGCCGATCAAACATCCGATGCATACTTACGCCCCGAAACAGCACAAGCCATTTTTATTAATTTTAAAAATGTTTACTCAACATCACGGGTTAAGATCCCTTTTGGAATTGCACAAATAGGAAAAGCATTCCGAAACGAAATCACCCCGAAACAATACTTGTTTAGAACGCGTGAGTTTGAGCAAATGGAAATTGAGTGGTTCTGTAAGGATGAAAATAGAAAAAAATTCTTCGAGTTCTGGCTTGAAGCACGACATAAGTTTTATCAGGAAATTGGCTTAAAAGATGAAAACTATCGCTTTGATGCACATAAGCCTGAAGATCTTTCCCACTACTCCAGTGCCACCACCGATGTGGAATACCATTTCCCATTTGGTTGGAAAGAACTGGAAGGTATCGCCGATCGTGGCAACTATGACCTAAGCCAACATACCAAACACTCTGGTAAAGACCTTGCAGTATTTGATGAAGAAACTAAGGAATCTTATATTCCAAGCGTGGTGGAATGTTCAGTTGGAGTGGATCGCCTCTTTCTTGCACTCATGTGTGACGCATATGCCGAAGAGGAAGTTGACGGAGAAACAAGAGTCTTATTAAAGCTCAACCCTGCAATTGCTCCTATAACCGCTGCAATTATTCCTTTATCAAAAAAATTATCCGAACCTGCCAAGAAAATTTATAATTCCTTGAAATTCAAGTTTTCAGTACAGTATGATGAATCTGGTTCTATTGGAAAACGGTATCGTCGACAAGATGAAATTGGAACACCTCTCTGCTTTACCTACGATTTTGAAAGTGAAGACGATAACATGGTAACAGTACGAGAACGGGATACTACAAAACAAACCCGTATTCCTATAGATTCAATTGAGGAATATATTGTGAACACATTAAAAAAGTCATAATATAAAAACTCTTATTATTAATGAATCGTATTGATAGAATATTTTTTTCTTAATGGAAGGCTCTAACCCTATGAAAAAAACATCCATGCATCATCCTGGAAAAATACTCGTTCTTTCTATTATTGCAACTATTGTTACAGGAACACTCTTACTGGCATTACCAGTAGCTAGACATGTACCCATGAGCTTTATGGATTTATTGTTTACTGCAACCAGTACAACCACCGTATGTGGTTTATTTACCGTTCCTATCGATAAGTTTACTACGTTTGGACATGTAATAATTTTCTTTCTCATGCAGATTGGTGGTCTGGGTCTCATAACAATGACCCTTTTTTTTATGTCACTTTTTACCAAGCTGGGACTTAAAACACAGCTCATAGCTGGCAAGCTTCTAGAAATCGAACGCATGACCGACATAAAAGATTTATTAATTTTCATTTGTGCTCTTTCTCTGATTGTAGAAACTATTGGAGCGTTCTGTGTATTCTTTACCATCAAAGAACAATACGATACGGTACCAGCAATTTTTCTTTCAATATTTCATTCGGTGTCAGCGTTTTGTAATGCAGGGATTACGCTCTTTCCTCACGGCATGCAAGGCTATAGCAACCACCCCGTATTCCTCATGGTCACCGCTATTCTGATTTTATTTGGTAGCCTTGGATTTGTACCGTGGTATGAAATTGTAAAATATCTAGGAATTGTAAAGTTCAAAGAAAGCCAAAGAAGCCTATCACTACACTCTAAGATTGTTCTTACTATTTCAGCAATATTTATTTTATTTGCAACCGGCCTTTTCTGGTTATTAGAAAGTCATAACACACTAGCAAACCAAGGTGTAGTACTATCAATCATTAATGCCTTCTTTAACGCGACCTCTATCCGTAGTACCGGATTTCTGTCAGTTCCGTTTGCAGAGCTACAAATGGCAACGGTGTTTATCATTATGATATTCTCATTTATTGGTTCCTCCTCAGGATCAACCGGTAGTGGTATTAAAACAACCACTTTCGCATTACTCCTCTTTACCGCAAAATCCTTACTCATGAGTAGGAAAGAAGTAGAAATCAAAGGAAGACGTATCCCCCATGAAACCGTCTATCGTGCCAGTGCAACCGTGTTCTTAGCGGTAGCTCTTATCATCTTTACCATCTTCCTTCTTTTAATTTCTGAACATAATTGGAGTTTTTTAGATATTGCATTTGAATCGATTGCAAGTTTTGCCAACCTGGGAATAACAACCGGCATTACTGCATTTCTTTCATTTTTTGGAAAAATTATGATCATGATTACCATGGTCGCAGGTCGAATTGGAACTCTGACATTAGCACTAGCTGTAGTCAGTATCCATGACAAGAAAAAAGATTATACCTATCCTGAAGGTAAAGTATTAATAAGTTAATAATATAGGATTAATAAAAGATGAAAATTTGTGTATTTGGTATTGGACGCTTTGGATCACAACTGGCCACCAAGCTTAGTGAAAATGGAATCGATGTTATGGCTATCGATAGCGATGAAAAAGCTATTGAAGAAATTAAAGATAAAGTTTCTCAAGCACTCATTATCCATTCAATAGAAGAACGCACCTTGCGCGAGCTTGGCATTGATGAAGTTAACACAGTAGTGATCGCCCTTGGACGACACTTTGCCGAGTCAGTACTTCTTACAAGACTGCTCAAGAAAAAACTCGAAATCCCAACGGTAATCGTTCGCTCGACCGGAGAAATGAGAGGCGAAGTACTTAGCCTGGTCGGTGCAGATAAAGTGGTTCTTCCCGAACTAGAAGCTGCTATTTTATTAGCTGACAACTTAAGCTCCTCATTCCCACACTTAACACGAGTTTGTCATGATTTTTGTACTGGACAAATGCTAGCGCCAGAAGATTTTGTTGACAAAACAATAGATGAGCTCATGCTCATTGAAACGTATAAAGTATGTCCGATCGGTATCAAGCGTGATGATAACATGTTACTACCCAAGCCTGACCTTAAAGTTCTGGATGGTGATATTATTTATTTTGCTGGTACTAGTGATGACCTCAATGAGTTAACAAAAGTGAAATAAAAATAAAAAAGGGATATTATGATTAAGAAATCATTATTGATTACTTCTCTTATAATCTCCACATTATGTAAGGCAGATAACCCAATGCCATTATTTATTAATTTCCCTCAATTGCAAAAATCTCTTCCTTATAAGTCATTAGGAATGCTGCCAACACCAATCACGAAACTTGAAAACCTTGGCTCCCATCTAAACCATCCTGACATATACATGAAACATGATGGATACACGGGAGCACAAACAAATGAAGGAATACCACTGTTTGGCGGCACTAAGGTTCGTAAGTTAGAATTTCTATTGGCCGATGCTGCAACAAACAATAACAGTGTCATAACTTTTGGTGGTGTTGGATCTAATCACGCAGCAGCGACCGCTGTTTATGCTCATCGACTTGGCATGAAATGTTTTACCGTTTTAACAGATCAACCAAACTCCAACATAGTACGCCGAAACTTATCTATCATGTACAAACATGATGCACACATGGTTCTACTTTCTGAAGCAATCTTACAGCACGTTATGAGTACCTTCTTGTTGTATCATGACGCTGATGGTAAAAAGTTTCCGTATGTCATCCCAATGGGCGGCTCTACACCCCTTGGAACAGTCGGACTTGTTAATGCTGCATTCGAATTAAAAGAACAAATCAATCAGGGACTCTTGCCAGAACCTGATGTTATCTATATCCCATTCGGAAGCATGGGCAGTACAGCGGGACTAGCACTTGGACTCAAGGCTGCCGGCCTCAAATCTCAAGTCGTAGCAGTCAGTGTTGTAAGTCCTGATAACTTCAACTACAAAAAACTCGAACAATTATTCACCAAAACCAATGAACTTTTACGCTCTAAGGATGAATCGTTTCCATTATGCAAGATGGATAATGTTACACTACGAACCGAATTCTTCTCAGGAACCTATGGTAAATTTTCAACAGCCGGCAACGATGCTATAACCTGTGCCTACGATCAAGAAGATCTCAACCTTGATGGTACCTATTCTGCTAATGCTATGGCCGCTCTTATCCATGATGCAAAAGCAGGATCAGTTGCCAACAAAAAGGTTCTCTTTTGGAATACCTTCTATGACGCCCCGGCTGATGCTCAATATTATTATTCTCCTCTAAAGCCTTGTTTTCATAAATACTTTGAAGACGATGTTCAAGAAACAGATCAACCTTAACTCTTGATTTTCAGACCCGCCATCCCCAATACTAAATAAGTTATTGATTAAGGGGGGTTTTATATGGAAAAAAAGTTATTATTATGTCTTTTTATCTTAGCTCAATTCATTAATGCAAAAACTACACACGATCTCGTATGTGTTAAAACAATCAACCCAACGATTAAAGAAGAACTCTGGTACGCAACAAAACACAATATCGCCCAAAAGGATATTTATGGTAAAGCCGCGTGTGCCTATCTCCAACCTGAAGTAGCACAGGCTTTGAGTAACGCACAAAAGGAACTTAACAAGCTAGGCCTAGGAATCAAAATATGGGACGCTTATCGTCCGTTTCCAGCACAGTGTAAACTCTTTGAAGCTGTTAGTGATCCTCAATACGTCAGTCGACCATCCAAGCAAGGGTTTTGTCCACACACACGAGGTGGCGCTGTTGATGCAACCCTCATTAATCTCAAGACCGGTAAAGAGCTAAAGATGCCAACCAAGTTCGATGACATGTCTCCACGAGCACACTCAAACAATATGGACCTTCCTGATCAAGCCATTAAAAACAGAACTCTGTTCCATAAGATTATGAAAAAACATGGCTTTAATAACTATAAAGGCGAATGGTGGCACTTCAATTATAAAAAAGTTCATGATTATCCCATCATGGATATAAACTTTGAAGATCTAAAAGGAGTTAAAAAATGAAATATTCTACAGTGATTGCAGTCGTGCTCTGCAGTTTTTTTATGACACCAACTTGCCATAGCAAAAGTAGCATCAAGGTAATAGAAAAAAAAGTTAACTGGGTAGAAGATATCGTCGATCAACCCATGTTTGCACGGTCCATCTGTGATGGTGAAAGTTATTAGAGCAAAAAAAAAGCACCCAGTTTTTCAACTAGGTGCTTAAAATGCTTTTTAAATCAATTAGATTGATTCAACACGGATCACTGTCAATGGTTGACGGTGGCCAGCTTTAACACGAGATTTCTTACGTCTTTTAAACTTAAAGACAGTAAGCTTTTTATCTTTATCGTGCTTAACAATTTTTGCCTTGATAGTAGAACCTTCAACATATGGTTGCCCAATTTGAACATTGCTATCATCAAGTTTTTTAAATAAAACTTCTTTAAATTCAACCGTATCACCAGCTTCACCTTCAAGCTTCTCAATTGCTATTGTTTTTCCTTCAACAGCTTGATATTGCTTTCCGCCTGTTTCAAAGATAGCGTACTTATCAAAAGTCGCTAATTCAGGAGCTTCAACGTTCTTTTCTACTACTTCTTCTGTTGTCTTTACTGTTTCTGTATTCTCAGCCATGGACTCAAACCTTTAATTTTTACATATAACTATAGAGGGAATTATTACTTATTGTAGCATATTATGACAATCTGTCCAGCCAAATCACTTCAACTCCCAGAGGAAATCAAACGCTTTCTTAGGTGAAAGATCATCATAATTCACGGAATCTAACAAAGCAAGCCGCTTTCGAGCCTGATCCAGCTCTGATTCAAGCTGCATAATCTTATCAATATCGGCACTCTGAACACCAATCGAAGCTTTTTCTTGCTTATCAAGCTGATCAAGGACCACCTTAGCTCGCTCAATCAAGCTCTCAGGTAACCCAGCCAGTTTGGCCACATCCAATCCAAAGCTACCATCTGCTATACCACGCACCATCTGGTGCAGAAATACAATCCCCTGAGCTGTACGCTGACTAGTTGCATGATAACACACAATACCTTTAAATTCTTCTGCCAAAAGGGTCAATTCATGATAATGAGTAGCAAACAAGCAGCGCGCATTCAAACGCTTATAGATGTACTCCACAACTGCATGGGCTATTGCCAGCCCATCAAACGTGCTCGTACCGCGACCAACCTCGTCCAGGATGACCAAGCTGTTTTGAGTCGCTCGGTTACAAATAGAGGCCGTTTCCTCCATCTCAACCAAGAATGTACTCTTTCCATCAGTCAAATTGTCTGAAGCGCCAATACGGGTGAATAATTTGTCCAAGAATGGAAGCTGAGCAGATTTAGCAGGTATAAATGAACCTAGCTGCGCCATAACACACATTAAGGCAACCTGACGCAAATACGTGGACTTACCGCCCATATTTGGACCAGTGATAATCCATAATTGTTCATCATCTGTCAGTTGGGTATCATTAGGGACAAAGCCGGTTTTCATACTATGGGAAACCAACGGATGCTTACCCTGTGTGATAATAATATCCTGGGAACTATGCATGGTTGGCCGAACATAGCCACGATCATAGGATACTTGTGCCAAGCTGGCCAAAGCATCCAAGTGCGCCAATGAAAATGCTGTTTTACGGAGCTGTGTTATATATTCGGCAACGTCCTGCTTAACCCGTTCATACACCATCTGTTCAACTTGCTGAACCTCACGCTTGGCCTTGTATAAATCAGCCTCAAGGCTTTTTAATTCTGTTGTAGTAAAACGAACCTTACCGACCAGCGTTTGTGTTTGAATAAAGTAATCAGGGACCAAGGAAAGATTCGGCTTAGTAACCTCGATATAGTATCCTTGAACTTGATTATACCGAATTTTTAACGAGTTGATCTTCGATTGCGATTGCTCTTTTTTCTCCAACTCTAATATCTTGTCGTTACCGTGCATCAATAAATCTCGTAGCTGATCAAGCTGCTGATCAAAGCCCTTCTTAATCAACCATTCATGTGAGCGATCATCATTAATCGATGCTACTAATAATTGATGCAAGGTATGATACTCACCCAAGCGATCACAAAGTTTTTTCATTAATGGCAGTTCAACACTTGATAAAATTGTTTTGATTGCAGGAAGCACTTCTAGTACGCGCATCAACATAACATAATCATGCTGTTGCCCCCGCAACAATGCCATCCTTCCTATCACCCGTTCTAAGTCAGAGATAGATTCAAACTGCTCTTTGAGCTGTTGTAACGTTGCAATATTATGTACAAAATACTCTACACAATCATGACGGTTTTTAATGAGCCCTTCGGTACGCAATGGCCTTAACACCCACTGCTTAATAACACGGGAACCCATTGGCGTCATCGCTTCATCTAACAATGCAAACAGAGAGTTCTCAACTGAACCCTGTAAGTTTTGTGTCAGCTCTAAATTTCTTTGGGTCGCGCTATCCATAACCAAGTATTGTTCTGGGCGATACCATTGTATTTGTTGGAATAGTTTTAACGCATTGGGTTGGTTAAATGATAGATAAGAATACAGTTGGAACAATGCTCCGTATGCAGACTTATTCATAGTAATTTTTTTGCGCTGCTCTTCAACAAATTGCTCGGAAAGCCATTGCTCAAATTCATTAAAATCTTCTGAATTTTTAACTAGCGAAATAGAAACACCCAACCGTAAAAACAGTTGCTGAAACTTGTTGTTTTTATTATCTGCAAGCAATATTTCTGCCGGACTCAAGCGAACCACTTCCTCTTCCAAGAATCGCTCCTGTTCAGGCTCAAAAACAGTAACCAAAAGTTGTCCTGATAATAAATCAGATGAAATCAAGATCAGGTCTTGTGAATCTTTATGGGAAAAAAATGAGGATAAATATGCAGAGGATTTATCTGGCAATAACCGTGAATCTGTTAAGGTTCCTGGTGTTAATACTTGGGTCACTCCACGCTTAACAATACTGCCAGGCTTAGGCGGTTCAAGCTGATCGCAAATAGCTATGCGAAAGCCACCGTTTACTAATTTAATTAAGTAGTGCTCTAAAGCATGAAGAGGAACGCCGCACAAGGCAATAGGTTCGCCGTTATGGGTCCCTCGCTTAGTAAGAGCAATGCCAAGAAAAGCAGCAGCTCTCTTGGCATCGTCAAAAAACAGTTCATAAAAATCACCTACCTGAAACAATAATAATGTATCAGCGTATTGATCTCGTATTTCAAAATATTGTTGCATCAAAGGCGTCAATCCAGACTTGCCCTTTTTTGTGTCACTCATGTATTCAAACTCGCGATTAGTCTAAAGCCTTTTCTAGCTCATTTATTGATAAATCCATCATATTTTTACATTGTACCACGCAATTTTGAATAGTACTATATAAACGATCATATGATCTATTATCAAGACAATCTTGAATAACATGCGAAGCTGCCTCTACTTCACGAATCATGATATTTTTAAAGTTAGCAAGCTGACGAGCAATTAATAAGTCGCCCTGCTTAACAGTATCAATATCTTTTTGGAAGCAAGCACACGTGTATGCCATTGCTTCAACAAACAAATTCCAATTCAATTGTAACAATTGAAACTCTTTTCCTTGTTCTTCAGTATCTGACTCAAGGAACGACTTACGCATTTCTACATATCGCTTGATTGCAATTAACTCTTTTAAGGCCTCACCACTTACTTCACCATCATTAATTTTATAACTCTCGTTAATGCCAGGATAAACAGCAATTGATAAATAGTCAGGAGACTTGAGCGCCATTGAATCAAAGTCCAATGCTGCAGCGTGAAGCTTAAGCTTATGCCCAATCAGAAACGCTTTAGTATGATCTAAGCACCATGACATATCTCTGCTCTCAAAGATGCCACCACACTTTAACAGGCTAAAATCAGCACCCTTTTTAAGCCCTTCTTTCAGTAACTCGATTGCTGCAAAGGAGCTTAATGCTGCTACGCTCCATTTAGTCCAGCCCCATACAGAGCCACCAAAATTCTTAATTTTTTTCAACATTCCTAGTTGAATTTCATCCATACTTTCTGCATTGTTTTGAGCAGCTTGTGCAATAGCAAACACCACACCCTTAGAAAGCTTCTCTCCCTCAGGCAATTGTACCAGCATTGGTACCTTTTGATTTTCACCAACCTGCAACCATGCTGAGAAACTAATAGGGTCAGCTTCAAATAGTCGACCACACATATAAGCAGCAGCAGCCGTTGCACCAGTAACAAGTAAGCCTTGAACAACCCGTCTTTTAATTTTATTAGCAACCAATTCTCGATCAAAGTATACCATTCCTTGTGCTAATAAATCTTCAGATAACATTTTAACTTCTATTACCTCTTGTTCTTCTTGTACAATCTCTTCCACAACAGGATTTTCCATTGCATAAAGTTGTGATCCACACAAAGACAAGCAGAACATCGGGATTAAAAATAGTCTCGAAATAGTTTTAGCATTCATGATAATTTTTCCTCACATTTAAAGTTTTATGCCTTTGAAGACAGTTCTATTGTAATTGGTCCATCATTGACCAATGAAACCTGCATATCAGCTCCAAAAACCCCCTCCTGGATTTTTGGATATTGAGTCTTAAGCCTAGCCAAAAACTCATTATATAGCACTTCGGCCTGATCTGGCGCCATTGCCTTAGCAAACGAAGGTCTGTTCCCCTTGTTGCAATCAGCATACAGGGTAAACTGAGATACTATTAAAATTTCATAACCACAGTCTACCACATTTTGTTCCATGGAGCGAAAGCCCTCAGGGAAAACTCTAAGTTTTAGTATTTTCTTGATCAAATAGTCACATTCAGTCTCACTATCGCCAGGTTTTAGGCCTATAAAAACCAATAAACCCTTTTGGATCTCTCCTACAATAGCATTATCAACGCTGACAGACGCGTTATTGACCCGCTGAATCAGTAGTTTCATCGTAAGAACCTATATAATAATTAGCTCAAATACTCTTTTAAGTATTGACCCGTAAACCCACGCTGGGACTTAACAACCTCTTCGGGGGTTCCTGCAACGACAATTTCGCCGCCATACTCACCACCTTCAGGGCCAAGGTCAATCAGATAATCTACCGTCTTTAAGACATCTAAGTTGTGCTCAATAACGATCATAGAATTACCCTTCTCTATAAGAGTATTTAGTACTTTAAGCAATTTATCAATATCATGGTTGTGTAAACCTGTTGTCGGCTCATCTAATACATAAAGAGTTCCTGAACCACGCTTGGCAAGCTCTTTAACCAGCTTGATTCGCTGCGCTTCACCACCGGATAGCGTCGTCGATGCTTGACCCAATGCAAGATAGTCTAAACCAACATCACATAGTAATTGTAGCCGCTTATGAATGGTACGATGTGCACTAAAAAATTCCAGTGCTTCGTATGCAGTCATCTCAAGAATTTCTGCAATATTTTTGCCTTTAAATTTAATTTCTAATGTTTTGGCATTATAGCGCTTCCCTTTACATGCCTTACATTGTGTTATCACGTCAGCCAAGAACTGCATTGATACTTTTATTGTTCCATCACCGGAACATTCAAAACAACGACCATCCTTAACATTGAAACTAAACCGTCCAAGCTTATAACCACGCAGGTTACTTTCAGGCAAACTTGCAAACAATGCTCGAATCTCATCAAAAACTCCCAGATAAGTCGCCGGATTAGATCGAGAGGTCCTGCCAATTGGAGTCTGATCAATCACAACCATATTTTCAACAGATTGTGCACCCTGTAGGTAAGTGTTTTTCGAACGCCCTTCATAGCGATCACGACCTGAGTATGGACGTGTAAATTCTTTTTGTATTGTTGGAACCAGTTCTTCAAAAACCAAGCTGCTTTTACCTGATCCAGAAACTCCTGAAACTCCACACATAACCCCGAGTGGAATTTCTACTGAAACATTCTTCAGGTTGTTCTTTGTTGCATTATTTAATGTCATAAAGGCTATTGGTTTACGACGAACTTTTGGAAGAACAATCTCTTTTTTGCCACTCAAGTATGAGCCGGTTAAGGAGTTTTTGTTTTTCTTGAGTTGAACAGGCGTACCTGCTGCTGTAACAGTACCACCAAGTACCCCAGCTTCAGGACCCATATCAATAACATAATCAGCCTGCTTAATAGTATCCATATCATGCTCAACGACAAGAACCGTATTTCCTTGATCTCGTAACGCCTTAAGTGTTTCTATCAAGCGATCATTATCCCGTTGGTGTAAGCCAATACTAGGTTCATCAAGAATGTACAATACTCCAGATAATGCTGACCCAATTTGAGTCGCTAATCGAATTCGTTGCCCTTCACCACCAGAAAGCGTTCGCGCTGTTCGATTCAAGGTAAGATAAGATAAACCAACATCATTTAAGAACGTCAATCTACGACGAATCTCTTGGATAACACTTTCAGCGATCTCTTGTGAAGCTGAATCTAACTTCAAACCAGTAAAGAATTGTAACGCTTTTTCAATGGACATCTCTCCAATTTTATAAATCGTTTCTCCACCTATAATTACCGCTAAAGCATGTTTATTAAGTCGCTGCCCCTCACAGATGTCACATACTGACTGTTTTGCATACTTGTTGCTAAAAAAGTCTGGATATTGAGACTTCCAATGATCCTTGTCACCCGCTTTCCACGGCCATTCATGAACAAAGCCAAGACCGGAGCAAAGCTTACATGCACCCACTGGTGAGTTAAATGAAAACATCCGTGGTTCTAGTTCTGGAAATGATTGCATACACTTAACACACATGCGGTGAGAGGAATATAACTGAGAAGTTTCTTCGGTGATAATTTTACAGGTTCCATTCGTGATACTAAAAGCTTTTTCGATAGCCTCGGTCACACGTACTTTTTCATCTTCCGACACTTTAATCGCATCGATTAATACATCAATAGTGTGCTTATGTGTCTTTTTAAGCTTAAGATCTTTAATTTCCTGCTCAGACTTAAACTTATAATCCTTACCATCAATCCTAAACCTATAATGCCCTGCCAAAAAGAGCTGGTGTAAGTGGTGGAAAAATTCACCCTTCTTTTCATTCGCAATCGGTGAAGCAATAGTCACCATCTTGCCCTTAAAGCTATCATGCAATAAGTATGCAATCTTTTCTGGTGACTCCTGGCTAATAGTATGCCCACAATCTGGACAGTGTGGCTTACCAACACGGGCAAACAACACCCGTAAGTAATCATATATTTCTGTAATAGTACCAACAGTAGATCGCGGATTAGCACCCACAGTCTTTTGCTCAATAGCTACAGACGGGCATAACCCCTCAATAGAATCAACATCAGGTTTTCTCGCTATTCCTAGGAACTGTCGAGCATAGGATGATAGCGACTCCATGTACCGCCGCTTTCCTTCAGTAAAGAGAATATCAAGAGCCAAAGAACTCTTTCCCGAACCAGAAGGCCCTGTTATAACTGTTAGTTTATCCTTGGGAATCTCTACTGCAACATTTTTTAAGTTGTGTTCGCGCGCCCCAATAACGCGTATCATTCTGCCTTTTTGCACATTTTTCATAGAATAAGAACCACCATTAATTTCATGTAAAATATTTCTATTATTATATCACAATTTGGACTATTGCAAAGTTATGCACATAATCTTTGATTTTTCCTATAATAAGCCATATACTTTTAATTGTAATTAAATTACTATGGTGGGTGTAGCTCAGTTGGTAGAGCATCAGATTGTGGCTCTGGGGGCCGAGGGTTCGAATCCCTCCACTCACCCCAGTTTTGAAAAATTTTTGTCGGGATGTGGCGCAATTGGTAGCGCACTCGCTTTGGGAGCGAGGGGCTGTGAGTTCGAGTCTCGCCATCCCGACCATTTTTTTTCCTTCTTTTTCTTTCTTTAATTTAATATTAATTTCCACTACACTTCTTATGTATTATAAAAAAGCATACGGAGTAGTAATTGTGATAATCAGTGCCAGAGTGCATTCTCGAACAACATGGCCCAATACCCTGATAACCTTGATAATATCCCTGGTTGGCCTGCTGTTTATCTTCAGCTCAACCCAAAATACCACCCTGTATTACTCAATTTTCTTTAAAAAACAGGTCTTTGGTCTTATATCCGGGTTCGTTATCTACTGTTTCTTCTACTTTCGGAACTATTATTCCTTGTGCCGACTCGGATACTTTGTCTACTTTGCCACCCTAGGACTCCTGCTTTTCACTATCGTTAAAGGCTCAATGGGAATGGGTGCTCAACGATGGATCAACCTAGGCCTCTTTAAGTTTCAACCATCAGAACTGGCCAAACTTTTCCTTCCCGCATTTATCACCTATTATCTCTATACAGAAGAAGAAAGCGGACGTTTCAAATTCTCATACTTTTGGACAATCCTGCTTATTTTGGGATTTAGCTTCTTATTAGTACTCAAACAACCTGATCTTGGCACAGCGGTCATTATTGCCCTTTCAGGAGCTATCATGCTCTGGATTGCAGGCATTGGTAGAAAATTTTTTGTACTCACAGCATTACTGATTGGTATTAGTGCACCCCTGTTATATAGCAACTTGAAGCCATATCAACGAAAACGCATAGATGTATTCTTAGGGGCTGGTGACGCAAAAAAAGAACGGTATCAGATCGAACAGTCAATGATCGCCATCGGTTCGGGGGGATTATTTGGAAAAGGGCTGTTTAAAGGAACACAAACACAGCTCGCATTCCTGCCTGAAAGCAGGACTGATTTCATATTTTCTGTACTGTGTGAGGAATGGGGTCTTGTGGGAGCGCTCCTGATCCTTACGCTTTACGCCATACTCGTCCTACGACTCCTCATAGGAATTATGGTTCTTACCTCATTCTTTGCTCAACTGTTGGCAATTGGGCTACTTGCACCGATCATGCTCGCTATTGTTATCAATACCGGAATGGTAACAGGCATCCTACCAATCGTTGGAATACCTTTACCTCTCATGAGCTATGGACTATCACACACATGGATTACACTTGCTAGCTTAGGATGGATAAATGGAATTATCTCTCAACAACAACCAGACTCCCATTCTTTCTAACTACTGACTAGATTTATCCATCTCAGCAAGCTTTTCCAGTGCTTGATCGCGTACCACTTCATTACCATGGTCTACTACAAACTGGAAATGTTGACGCGCTAGCAACAGACCTTCCTCAGGGTTCTCACTAACCAACTGCCCCGTCCAAAGCATTTCACCTAGGATGAGTCGTGCTTGATCTCTCGCCGATGGACTATCCTGTTGATCCGCTGCCTGATTAAAATATTTATGCGCTAGCAACAGACCTTCCTCAGGGTTCTCACTAACCAACTGCCCCGTCCAATACATTTCACCAAGAAGAACTAATCCTGTAGCGGACAACTTTTTACTACCTTGGTATACTAATTGTTCACAATATCGACGAACTCTATCATAATCTTCTGAACGCTTACTTCCCAATTTACCACTTAAAAGATCTACAGATACACCTAAAAGTGCCTCATACCCTCCTTCAGGAACAACCTCATCCAATGGCAACCTCTCGAGAGGAGTTTTCATATCCTTAATAAGCAAAGGGTATAAAAAACGTCGCTCTAGTGGCAACCGATTGAGAGGGTGTTCTGTTCGGTTTACTCCCCCATACATATGAGCACGAAGACTGGATGCCTCTAAATAATGATGTGCTGGAGTATTGGTCATCGGATCAACAGTCAAAACTTCTACAACATCAATTCCATATGGATTAGACTTTTTATTCGCAAGCATTTGAGTAAATGTTTGCAGAGAAATACCTTCTTCTTGATCTAGATCCAAAAATCTATTAGTACCAGGAATTCTAAGCTTATGACCTTCAACTTTCGTGACCTTTTGTTTTTTCTTTTGTTTCTTTACAGAGCAAGAGCCCACTCTTTTAGAGCTTCTCAACTGCATTCCCTGTAAACCCGATGCCATAATCAAACTTATATATAAAATAATTTTCTTGTTCATGATCATTCCTATTCTTGAACCACCGATAACATATTCAGGTGGAAATTGTTTTTATAGCTCAGCGACTACAAATAAAACTAACACGATTTATTTTATAACTCAAAAACGACTCTCCGCTATTTGCTGTTTTTAAAATCTATTTGTGCATTGACACCAAAACCCCTATTACATAGACTTAACTCAACATTATTTCATTACACACAATAGGAGATTCAAGTGCACAAAAAATTACTACTACTATTTTGTATAAGTTCATCACTGACATTAAACAGTTTTGGGCGTTTTTCTACATTGCTACTACGGACGGTAAGATCCTGTTCAACAAAAACCTCAAACAAGGTACTTCCCAAAGAACCTCTTCGTGAAAAAGAGGTAAAAATAAAAGGACTCGCCCAAAGAATTCGTCAGGCAAATAAAGCATTTATATACAGCCACAATTCCGATAGTGCCCTGGGCAATTATCTTTATCTTCGTCGACTTAATAAAGAAATGTTCGAACTAAAATATCTTAAAAAAGAAAAAGAAGTCGTTACGAAAACCACTCCTAAAAAAGCCTCTCCTACTTATCCAAAAGCAGAAATAGGCGAGTATTATGAATAAATTATTATTTGTACTCATCATCGGCAGTATTGTCTCCTCTGTATCTGCAAAGACTTGCTCCGAGCAAGCCAAAGAAGTGTTAAGGAAAAGACTCGAACAATATACACCATCAGAACGCTTATTATTTCAATTGCACTTTATAAACGAAATGTGTGAGAAGAGCAAGCCGGATCCAGAACAGCTCTGCCCTTTTCCATGCACAAACGAAGAATTTGATGCGTTTGAAAAAAAAGAAGAAGAAAAAAAGGAAGCTTATGCCAAATGCCAAGAACTACGTGAACTTCTTGGTAAGTGTATATCCCTATACTCTATTGATCATGATGGTGGCGATCCAACCTGTGCATTAGCCCTACTTCGACTTTTAGAGTCTGCAGATAATCGTAAGCTAGTAGACGATGGAACTAAGGATCTTGAAGAGTCACTTGCTTCATAATATAACTCTTTATTAATTACTCAAGAACCATCAATAGCAACATTGGTGGTTCTTTTATTTTTGGGCTATACTACCCAATAAACCCTTTGTATAGCGAAAAAATCGATATGAATGAAGATAACGAAATATACTTTCTCAACCAACAGGAATCTGAAGAAGAGCAACAGTTAGACTTTGCACCAAAGACCTTTGATGAGTATCTAGGACAGCCGAAGCTCAAAGAAAAACTAGATATCTATACAACGGCTGCCAAACAACGAAATGAGCCTTTAGATCATTTATTACTCTTTGGCCCTCCGGGGCTCGGCAAGACGACATTGGCACAGATCATGGCCAATGTTATGGGAGTAGGAATTAAAATCTGTAGTGGCCCAATGTTAGAACGCACCGGTGACCTGGTAGCAATTCTGTCTGGACTTCAACCCAAGGATATTCTCTTTATCGATGAGATTCATCGGATGCCTGCTAACATTGAAGAAGTACTGTATGCCGCCATGGAACAGTTCCGAGTCGATGTTATTATCGGTCAAGGCGCCGGAGCACAAACGGTTAACCTCCCAATCAATCAGTTCACACTCATAGGCGCTACTACCAAGTCTGGAATGCTATCTGGACCATTACGCAGCCGCTTTGGCATAACCGAGCGATTAGACTTTTATGAAGATGAAGAACTTGCAGACATTATCTTACAATCAGCTCAGTTTTTAAATATCGATATAGATAAAAAATCAGCCATCTTGATTGGATCTTGTGCCCGTGGAACCCCGCGTATCGCCAAAAAAATATTACGCCGTATTCGAGACTTTGCGCAAGTCAACAATAAAAACGTTGCTGATCTTAAACTCGTCAAAGAATCTCTTCGGTTCTTAGGCATTGATGATGA
>Ga0066609_10000168_pt1 | contig 45375 bp, 46 predicted proteins | sample SaaInlV_DNA_150m_FD_60378 | JGI IMG/M metagenome (GOLD analysis project Ga0066609, IMG submission 60378) | Marine microbial communities from expanding oxygen minimum zones in the Saanich Inlet - SI075_LV_DNA_150m | ecosystem: Environmental > Aquatic > Marine > Unclassified | place: British...
AATAATATTAACATCCGTATCTTCTTTTCTATGTCTAATCATAGTATGTTTCAATAATTGATCAATAATATATCTTTTAGCTAAAATAGAATACGATTCACTATTAGCAGAAGATCCGTAATTTCTATATGATGATTTTAGACAATTACCATACTTTATCCATTTATTTTCAAAAAATATTTGACAATCAATGAATTTTAGACAATTTGATAAACCATTAAAGTTTACAAAAGGAGTACCAGATACAAACCATTTATAATCAGCTAAACAATTACTTAACAATTCAGACATATATTCAGACATAGAAGCACTTGTCAATTGCAAACCAAATATTTCATGAGCTTCATCAACAATCAATCTGTGAAAATTAAAATGTTCTAAATTTGGTTGTTTTTTATCGTAAATATTCTCACCTTTTTGTACCCATCCTAAAATCAATGTCTTCAACATCACAGATCTTTCATCATGTTTATAGTTAGATGGAGTACACTGTCTGTAATTTATAGTAGGATAATATTTAAAATTCATTAAAAATTGTTGAGTTACAATTATAATATCCGCTTGAATAATATCTTTATAAGTTAAAGATGTATGACTATTTTTAGTTAATAGTGAAATAATATTAGCTTTACTATTTACTTTTAAAACTTCAGTCTTCCATTGTTTAGCCAAATGTGCTGGACATACAATGAGTGTAGACTTTGCATTTATTATACCGAATTCATTAACATAATTACTTGGTACCGTGTAGTCAATATTAAATTCTCTTGTAGAAGGATTCATAAAAATTAATGCTAAAGAAGTAATCGTCTTTCCTAAACCCATCTCATCAGCCAAAATTCCACCCTTTGACTTGACAGGAATTTCATAATTTCCATTATCATCATTTGATAAATATTTTTTTAAATAGGGATCATATGTAATTTTTAAATTATTAAAATCCAATGTATATTTATAATTTAATTGTCTAATAGTATTTGCATTTTCAATATCAATCATTTTTGCAACACTTTTTTTTTGATAATCGTATAGAGTAACTGTAAAATTTGATGGCTGTTCAATAGAAGGTAATGTAGGTAAAAAAGATTTATTTTCACACTTGGGATGATTGCTAACAGAGTAAACAGGTATTGTTTCAAATAACTTTGATAAATATGCTCTTAGAGAGTCCGACTTATCTCTATATAAATGTATTCTATCAGTATCGATTATTACAATAATACCAAACTCAGATTCACGCATTCTACCATAATAATCCAACCCTGTATCTTCTCTAGTTATACATGCCTTAATTTCAAACAAATCATGAAATCTGCTTTCTGTCATAATAGATATTTCTAAGGAATTTGACGTTATTCTATTATAAATTTTTCCTGTTGTTGGATTAATCCAACTATACATCATAGATGACTGACTATTAGGAGGAATTTTATTTCCTTCAAGTCTTAATTGAGGTGCCTCTTCTGTGTATTTTCCAGATCCAAAATGTAAAATGTTCATTAGTATAATAAAACAATTAGTTAACTACCTGTATATAAATCAATTTTTTTATAGTTAATCAATTTTTAACTACTGGGTAGTTCTAAAGAATAGTTAATTTTTTCAATAGGAAAAGACAATTTATCAGCAACATAACTTAATACATTTTGGTCTCTTTTTAGTCCTTTTTCTTTGAGAGTATCAAAAATATTTTTAAATAAATTATTGACTGATTCTTCATTTCTTCTTACAACAAAACAAGTATCTACTAATGGAACACTAAATTTTTTATCTTTAATTTCCTCTAAAAATTTATTTCCATTATCTTTATTTTCTAGATTTAAATCTACAGTTTTCTTTATTTCTTGCTGCATTTTTTCTCTATCAGGATGTTTGAAAAAATCAATTTTATGATTTTTAACTTTTTCTATAATTTGATCATAATTTAACATCTTTCTTAATTTTTTATTAACTATTTTACTGTCATACCATACAATTATATCATAATCTTTTAATATTTCAGGTAAGTTAAATTTAACATTTTTACTTGACCACCTGTTAGAATCCATAATATTATCACCTTCAACTTTATTATATATAACTTTATTCCATTTTTTTGTAACAATGTCTTTATTATCAGTAAAAAAATAATAATCCATCCTTGAATCAAATACTATATCATCAATACCTTCATTCAACTCTCCTCTAAAATTACCAAAATTACAACCATAAACAGCAATTTTTGGATTTTCTTTTATATCTGAAAAATTTTCAATATCTATTCTATGGCATCTATAAATAGTTAATAATAAAATTAAAACTAAGCTATAAAAATATAAATCAAACAATTTATCTTGCATATAGAAAGATTTAGATAATCTTTCAATAATCGCTTACAACAAATTTTAAATTAAATATGGTTTATTTATTTCTTCTAACCATAATTTTGAAATATTTTTAAAATTAAATCAATATTCTAACCTGTCTAAATATTGATTTAATTTTTGATTTCTATAGTCTTTGTTTGAATTTCCATGTGTACAATCAATTATAATCTATTTACATTACAGCTATATTTTGAATATTGATATTATTGATTGACATAATATAGCTTTATAAATCGTTTAAAAAAATTTTTCTGATTCTTCAGATAATACCATTAGATAATACCATTAGATAATACCATTAGATAATACCATTAGATAATACCATTAGATAATACCATTAGATACCATTTGTATAAGCAGAACAAGCTCTAGTCATAAAACTGTGACTAGAGAGAATTCCTTTTTCTACTTTTTCGCAATCCTCTTCATCTTTTAGTTTTTGAATAGGATACAACATTTCCATCATACTGTTCTTGAGAGGTACAATAATCAAATTTCTAATACTAATCAAATTATCTATAACCAATCTAATAATTTTATAATTGTCATCAGCTGAATGTTTTGGCATTTCTTTTGAGATTTCATGAATATCTTTAGACTCTATATAATTAATCAAACTAGTAGAAGACAACTCATCAATAGATTCTAACATTGACTTGTTTTTTACTGGTTTGACACCTTGAATCAACCTCATCATTTCAAAGTATTTATAAAAAATTACAAAACAAGTTTCTATGAAAGAATGACCAGTACTAATTTCTACAAGTAAAGTTACTACTCTAATTGATGATTCAACAGATTCAACAAAATCAACAGATTCAACAAAATCAACACTGTCCTTAATTCTACCACCGTCACACTCAATACTGTCACTACTTTTAACATTACTCAATGTAAAAGGTACATTATTCCTAATAACTTCAAACATTATAAAAAATGTATAAAGTTGTCCAGCATTTGCCAAAATTTCAAGTTGTCTATTTGTTCGACCTGTAATCAATGTACTGCCATTATCAATGTTACATGCACTGTGTAAAAATTTAAACTTTTCATGGTTATAATTTAATTTTAAACTCAAACAACTTGGAACTTCAGTAATTAATTTACCGAAACAATATTCGATAATAAATTCAATACCTTTATTACTATGATAGAGTCTACAAGGTAGATCAACAAACACAAATGACTTTTTAATATATTCTATCTCAATTGATTTCAAGAAATTAGTCAAACCATTAATAACCAACTTATTAGAAGATGTAGGACAAACAACAAACTTTAGCCTACCATTTGACATAGCATCATTAATTACATATTGATTACTACTATCATCGCCAATACTGGTTCTAAGAGATTTCTGAAAATACGTTTCAAAATTTTTATCAATTGCAATTTTATTGACAATATCAATATCGCTCAAGTAAAAAATAGTTGTACCTTCTTTTTTAACTAATATATCAAACTTAATATTGTCTAGTGCATGTAATGATGAAATACCGAAATTTACATTTCCTGGCTTGTTAGAAGTTCTTTCTTTTTGATACTTACAAAGTATATTACCTTCATAATCATAAAGATTTACACTCTCACCATTACTATCAGATTTACTAAAATTTTCTCTAAATTGATTATAGTCATTCTGATTTCCAAAAACAATATTCACTTGACCTGGATCTATACTACCTGGAATAGTAATTGAATCTTTATCTTTTTTCGACGACACAGTACAATTTCCTGTAAGGAAACCAATTTTATCTTCTATACGAAAACACATATCTCCAAACTTAATATTACATCCTTCTCCTTCTTCTCCTTCTCCTTCTACTCTAACTTCTTCTCTAACTACTTCTACTATTCCTTCTACTCCAACTACTCCATTTACTACTTCATCCCTCTCTCCCTTATTAATACTCATTTGCGACATAATAAATACCTTTAAATGTCCTATAGATATTATTTTTCAATTTTTTTATTTAGTAATATAAATAGAATCTGATTCATACTTTTGTTTTGCGTAGCAATTTAATGTTATTACTAAAAAGCTCTGCTTTTGATTTTTAATCAGATTCAAAATATGAATAAAAAAATAATAAGATATCACAAATAGGTAATAATTGTATATTTACCATTCTTAACATAAAAATAGAAAAGTATGATTAGATATACTATCATTAACTGTTATAAACAATTCCTGCCATACCGCTAGCAATTCTTAAATAATTATAATTTACACCGTACGCTACTATATCAAAATTATTAGATAAAGCTTTAGACTGGAGAGATGTTGGTAAGAAATTTTTAAAATCTTTAATATTATCATCATTTAATGTAAATTGTAATTGAGCATTATCAATTCTAGAAAAATTCAAGCTTCCCATAGGATCCTTAAATTTTGGATTAGCACTAAATGAATACATGTAAAATAGATGTTCAGTTTTAGTTCTATAATTTTCATAATTTTGTAGATAGTAATAATATTTAAAATCTTTCCATTCAACTCTAGGATAAGAATTTATTAAGATTCTTGCTTTATCTAATAAATGATTCTTAAAAGAAGAAGTAAAAGAATTAAATGTAAAATCATTTTTATTAAACATATCTACAGTTGGGTAGTCTAATTTATTAGAAAAATTAAATAGCTCTCCATTTTCTTTCATAAAATTATTTTGTAAGTAAAAGAACATTTCTTTTACAGGATGATTAAAGTTTAACTCTATATTTTTACCTTGACTAACACTATGACTAATTCTTTGAGTTTGTGTGATTAAATACTTGTGTTCAGCTTGAGAAACTCTTTTTCTATCTTCAGAATCTAAAAATAATAAATTGCAATCTAATCTTAAATCTTTAATACTTTGTTCAGGAATAGAATAATTTGGATTATGTACAAATCCTTTAATACCATTAATGTCAGTTTTTTCTTCTAGTAGTTGTACAATATCATCCCATTTTCTTAGTTTAATTTCAAATTCAACATCATGGTATTGTAAAGCTACTAATGGAAGAGCTTTATTTATACTTTCTGCAAACCAGAATTTAAGTGGAATATAAAGAGAAGTAGATCTAATTGTATCTTGAGGAGTAATCAATGTAGGATCCATTCCTAATAAACAAATTTTATTAAATTCTTTTTCATATAAATCAGTATAAATTTGGCTAAAGTCTCCAGTTACTTCTTCAATTAGTTGTCCTCCAATTAATAATTTAGCACTTTCTAATATTGAATATCCAAGATAGTCAACCCATCTAACCTTAAAATTTTTTAAGTCTTTTATTTGATTTGATAAAACAGATTTAGATAATTCAGGCAATTCGATAACCAGATAGGCAGAACTTAACATATCACCGTCTTTTTTTACTTTAAAAGATAATGTGGTGCCCCAATTACTACTTCCTAAAGAATAATTACTTGTAGTTGATTTTACAAAATTATTCATTTTTCCAACATTTTGTTGAAAAACACTAAACTTAGGATCATTTGTTAAAAGATCTTGTTCTTGTGCACCTACTGCAACAAGTTGAGTCAATGCTCCATTATTCGACATATAATTTAGACTAGAAAAAATATATAAATTCTTGACTATTAAAAATTTTAATTTATTAAAAAAATCTTATCTTAAAAATAAATAAATTCAGTTATACTGAAAATATTTAATCTTAACATATTATATATTTATTAACCTACTCTCCATGAATGACCGCATTCTAAACAATCAATAAACGATGTTGCAGGTTCATCACCTGCTCTTGTCTGTTTTTCAGATACTGTACATCTTCTTTTCTTGCATTTTTTACATTGAAATAAATCTGTAGTAGGTTTATCTTTTTTATTCTTTTCTTCTAATTCTTTCTTTTTATTTATTTTTTCATATTTCTCTGGATTTAATTCATGAGATTTCATAAATGCAAGTTGTTCAGATTTAATATCACCATTTTTTATCATATCTTGTAGAGATTTGTTTGAATTTAAAATACATAATATTTCGTCCATTTTTTCCTGATAAATATTTTCAAGAAGAAATGGTGTTCCTTGACTTTCTGAATATTCATCTGCAAATCCATAAATACCTCCATCAATTCTTTCTGAAGTTTTTTTATCAAATAGTTTCAAAAGTAGTTCTATATTTTGTTTTCTAGATTCCATAGTATTTTAGTTAAATACTATCATTTATTTAAATCAATTTTTTTAAACACTTTCAGAATCTACTAGTTCAACTTGTGTTAAAGAATCTACATGTGTTACAGGTTCTACTGGATTTACTACAGAACCATTTAGTGAAATTTGATTATTATCTTGATTACTGAAATATTCAACAACATCATTTTCTTCCTCAAAAATATGTGGTTTTGTTTCTACATTATCATCATTTGATTTAAATACTTTAGAATCAACATTGTTGATTTTAAATATATTAAAAGCAGACTCAATTACCCATTTCTGTAATGGTTCAATATAACCTAGATTATTGATACCACGCATTGTATCTAAGAATCCAAAAGAATAATAATTTGGATAATACTTTGTGTAATAAGCTTTTACATTATTATAACCATTAGTTGTAATGGATTTATCATGAATTATATTATTGTAAGGATCAGTCAAATCAATATCATTATACTTATAAAATTCAGCATTATAAAATCTTGTATGAAATAACTTGTGATCTTTTTTCAACTGTCCTAAACATCCACTAATAGAAGATTTGTTATTCAAATTAATATCATATAAATTATTCCAATAAGGAACACATGAAGAATATTTAATAAGCTTATCAATCTCTTTTTTGTTTAGAAAAGTACCGAAACCTCTCATTCTATATTTATTAATTATTTCAATTGGATCTTTTGAACCCGCAAAATATTTATAATCAATATTCCAATAAGTTTTGTGAGCTGAAATACAAGAAGGAGTCAAGTAAACATTATTTCCATCATAATAGCTACGTACACAAGGTAAATGGAATTTTGAAACAATACCAAAAAAGTCATCTCCTAAAATAGGAAATAATTCTAATACTCTTAAAATATAAGGTTTTGCTTCAATTTTTGCTTTAAAAGTTATATTAACACCGCATTCATATGTAATGTATTTGTTTACGTCTGACTCATCAATATTGACAGACGAATCTATAATATCATCTAACATTTTTTCAACTTGATCTTCATCAATATCAACAAAAGATTTAACATTTCTTGTACATTGTTTACTTTTCTTAAAATGAACTTCATAAATAGTTTTATTTAATTCAAATAATTCAGGATGAACACTTTTTAATGTAGCTATTTCATCCTCATCAAAATCACTAAGAAGTTTTTTATAAAACTCATCAATTTTATTATTGAAATATGGTTTTATAAGGTTAACTATTTTTTCTTCTCTTAAATTAGAAACTATATATTCATAATTAAGAATGTCTGTACAAATACTATTTCTAATAAAATCTTCATCAACAAATATGAATATTGTTCTATATACAGTATATTTAACTATATCTAAATCGTCTGCTCCTTTATTGCATACATTTACTACTAACTGATTGTGAATAATTTTACTCTTTTTAATAAAATCAATCGGATTAATACCTTTAATCATTACATCAAGATCTGCATCTGAATAATACTCACTGAAATATCTACTCCAATCCAAATCAAAACTAGATTCAGAATTAAATATATTTTTACCAACAAATAATTCTAATAAAGGTGGGTTTTCTTGTAGACATGCAGTCATTACACTTCCAGAAATACCTATTCCAAATTCTTCAAAATTTAAATCATCAAATATATTAAAAGATGTATTACCAGTCATAAAAACATTAAATCTATTTCTAAATCCATCAAGAGTAGTAATTACTCCAGGTTGACTTTTATTATTTTCATCTACTGGAAAAGAAAATTCAACTCCACCAATGTTATTTTCTGATTGTAAACTAGAATTATCGACCATAATTGGCAAATAAGGATTAGACTTGATATCATTTGGTACGACAGGAAATGTTGGAAGTTTATTTGCTGTATTTATATCAAATATAAAATCATCAGTTTTCTTAGTCCATGTCTTCTTGATACATTCTTCAAAGTAGAACCTAATCCAAGAATAGCTGATTAAATATCTGAATAATTCAATAAAATATGAAATATGATATTTCATTTTATCTAAAATATAAATATTATTAATTACATTATGAGAATAATACTTTGAAACAAGAAGATTTGTAAAAAAGTAAAATTGTTGACAAGTATTTAACTTATCAAATATTTGATTAACATCAGATGTACTAATATCGGAGTTATTTCTAATTCTGTATAATTTATAACCATACTTTGTAATTGTAGAAGATGCATCTACAAAATTCTTATTATTAAAAATCATTGTTAGATAATTATTTTCAATATTATCTTTATCAAGATCATCTAATATAACTTTTATTGACTTGTCAAGACTAGATTTTGTATAAGACAATTGAAATTTTCTTTCATTAAAACTTTTTGATATATTACATAAACAATTATATCTTAATGTCCAATAATTACTTTCGTCTAGTAATTTAATCATTTCAGTTAATTGTATCTTTGATGAATAACTTATATCGTTACATTTACAAAAATAATCCTTGATATACACCAAGTTCCATAATGTTTTAAAATCACTAACTCCATTATAAAGTTTTAAATATTCAATTAAATTTAAATAAGAAATATCAAAAATAGGGACTACTAATATTTCATCACCTAACTCGTATCCAAAATGATTAAATAAGTTAACACTTTCAGATGACACTAATGATATATTTTCATAATGATATTTATTTTTAATTAATTTAATTGAACATTCTTTTAGTACCAATTTATGTTTTACATTATCCCATTCTCTAGTTGGAATATAAGATTTGCAAATATCTAAATCTACAGGTTCATTTTTTAATGGACATAATACATAAACTTCTCTAAAAAATTTACCTATATTTAGAATATTAATTTCTACTGTATCATCATTTATTTCAATTTCTAATTCTTTATTCAATAGTGGGTTTGCTATTTGTTTAACTTGAGATTCCATTATAATAGTATAATTTATCATCTAAAAAGAAAATATAAATCAATTTTTTTAAATAATATTACAACTTTGAATATAAACGAAATACGCAAATTTAGAACATATTTGTCTAAATATCTAATTCAATCTCGTATAATTTCTCTAAACTATCGCAATTAAAAGATTGTATTCTATCGAGTTGACTTAAATAACTATCTCCTTTAGAATCTTTAAAATTATCTACAATAATAGAATCAAAAAAATCAAATTCACTTTTGAATTTAGTATACAAATTTAAATAATCTTTTTTCTCAATAGAAAAATTATAATCTGAATTAATTTTACTATTTTTTATTTTTTTAAATTGAATATCTTCTTTATTTTCTTCAAATTTTAATTCGACACTCTTTCTTTTTTCTAATCCTTTATAAATTATTATATCTTTATTATAGTCAAATCTTCGAATATTTACTAAACCAGTATAATTCATATTTTTACTAAATAATTTGTTCTTATAAATTTTACTTTTATCGCAAGTAGATACTCTAATAAATCCATAAAGATTTAATTGTCTATAAAAAGAATTTATTTTAGTAAACCTAAAAATATCTTTACAACAAATATCTAAAAATAATATTGGTTTTAAAATAACAATTGATTCATCATCAAACCAACCATAAATATAATTCCATTCATTTTTAGTGATATAAGATTCACTAAACATCATATATAATTTATTAATAAAACTACTTCCATTTTTCATTGTATTAAAATAACTATTAGATTTTATATATTTTTCAATTTTTATTAGTAATTAATTTTCTCAAAAATAAAATTGCTTTCCTTAATATAATCTCTTGACTTTAAATAATCAATAGAACTATTGAATAGTTCATTATTTAATTCAAATAGTTTAATATTTTCACAAGTTAATTCATACAAAATAGTTTTAGAATAACTATGTGTTTTCAATAATGAGTTAATTACAGACATTACAATATCAATTCTACTATTTGATAATTTGATATCTTCGTCTATAAATGATTCTTTTAATACACGACTGATGTCAAAATATGATTTTCTTAGATCTAATTCCTTTTTATTAAACTCTTTATTAAGAACAAATATATCATTATTTTTTCTTAAAATTCTATTATTTGAAAAAACTCTTAGCAAGTTATTGATTTCTTCTTTTGGATAATTTCTCAAAAATGTAAAATTATTAATTTCTTCTAAAGTCTGTTCTTCAATTTCATCAAATTGTTCTAAAACTAAAGCTTGAATTGGTAGTAGCGTCAATATACAATTACAATTTGTATTATTATATCTAATAGTAACTTTACCAACATGTAAATACCAATTTAAAGATCTGGTATCATCATGATATTTAGTAAAAATAGTTGAATAATTTGAAATATATTTTACTAAAGAATTATTGTTATAACGAATTGATCTTTCGCAGTTATTCAAACAAACATCAAAATTTGTTTCATTTGTTAGAATACTCAAATCCCATATATTATTTGAAATTATAGTTGGCTTAATTATCTGTGGTTTTAATTCATAATTTAAAATTAATGATGAAGAATAATCAAATAAAGTCTTTTTAAGAATAAATATTTGATTATTATTAAAACATTTTGATAGATTACTAATTAATTTCATCTCAAACAAAAAATTTTTCTTTCCATAAATGTCAATCAAATCATTAACACTTTGATAATTTAATAGTCTGTTCATTAAACATATGTGATAGTTTTTAAATATAATATCTTTATTACTCAAATTAAAAATAATATTAACCAAGTTAGCTATTTTACTATCATATTTTTGAAAAGCTTCAAATGAACAGTAATCTAGAGACTTGTGAGATGATTGCAATGAAATGTTTGAATTTTCAAAATCTCCTCTTTCATTATTAATTGTTTTTAAAATGAATTTATTCAATTCATCATATAAATTATTGTTAATAATTAAATGTGATATTTTTTTACAAAATAATGAACATAATGTAGGAAACGTATTTGAATAATATTTTGTAATAGTAACATAAAAATTACAAACTTTCTCTAGACTTGTATCTGAATTAATATCAGAATTTGAATTATTGGCAATATGTAACTCAATGCTTTCTTTACTATCTCTCGATAATGATTTCCCAATAAAATTAAGAGATTTATAATTCTGTTCCAGAAAAATATTAAAATTAGATATGTTATTCAATTTAGATAGAGGATTAAAAATATCTTTTATCAAAATAGAAGATAGGATCTCCATAAAAAACAATTCTTTTAGTAAATAGTTAAAATGTGTCCTATAAGTATTGAAATAGTTAACAAAAATCGAATACTGATAGACGGGTATCATACATTTATTTACATCAGGATTATTAATTTCTAAATTTAAACTTCCCTTAATACATTGTAATAAAAATGGCAAATACCATGAAACATAAAAATTATTACACAATTTTTTTATTTTTAGTGTCAGAAATTTTACATCTTTATAGTTTCTAATATCCATTATTTCATCACGAAGAATATTTGTATTATGAACAAATGGATCACAAAATAACGTATTAAAAAAGATTCTAAATATATCAGTTGAATTATTCTTATTTAAAAAACTATTTAGAGTATTGATCTTATTATTAAATTTTTTAATACAATTTAAATATGTATTTATTATACAAGTACCTCTATTTATCTTTATAGAATTTCTAACTTCTTGTCTTGTTCTTCTAATATATTCATTTAATGAATCAGTTATACATGACTCAATACTTGTCAATAAATTATCATGTATTTTTGATTTTTCAACAGTTAACCCTTCTTTATCTCTTAACATATTTAAATTGCAATAAATATAGGTTGGAATCATTACTCTCTTGTTATTTTTTATTAGATTTTCAAAAAAATACTTGTAATCATTTAAATCACAATTAGTATCATATTTAATAATTATTGAATATTTGTCTTTCATTGATAAATAAGAATATATATTTATCAATTAAAGTTATCAATTTTTTTATACACAAGGTTTTGGGACCTTTCTGTATGAGTGACATTGATTTGGAGTTTGTTGCGGACTTTCTACATTTTCTATAAAATAATTTAATACTTTTTTATATCCAACATATAATCCTACTAGATATCCAAAAATACAAACTAGTAAATAAAATAGTAATTTTAAATATTTTGTTCCTAACATATATATATTTTCATAGATAAAAAATTTTTATCTACAAAAAATAAATTTTGAAAATCTTTATATAAAATCGAGGTGTTTTGCACCATGATATAATCATTATATAAGATCCAATTTATATTATATTTGGATTATATCTAGGAGAATTGTAATCATAAATTTTAACATCAAAATCACCTCTTGATGAATCTAACCACGGTAAATCTATTTTTTCATTATCAGTTAATTCTTTATCACCTTGTACTTTTAATGGTATTTTATTATCTGAATTTGAATATGAATCAACAACATAATATTCATATTTACTAGAACCAGGATGTGATTGTCTTCCAAATAATCTTAAAAGTTTTTCATCTGATTTTCTTACTAACATACCCATCTGTTGAAAATTATCAGGATATCCTCTAGTTGGAATATTAATCATATCTTTAAAATATTTAGGAGGATAAGCATGTCGAGGTAATCTTCTTTCTGGTGCTACTAATACATTATTAATTACCTTTTTATCTCTTTCAATAAATATATCATCGACTTGATGTTGTCCAGTTTTTACATCCATTTCATAATAGTTATTATTGATTAATGTATCATTAATCTCATTATCACTTTCTGTATCATCATCTTCTATATTTTTTAACTTTTTTTGATAAATATTTTCATTATCAATTTTATTATTTTTAATCATTTTTAATGAATGAATATAAGTAAAAAAAGAAAATATAAAAATTAAAATTATAAAATAATTTTTTGGTATACATACATTATCTGTCATCTATATATTTTATTAGATTATTAATATTTTAATAATTAATAATCTAATAAACTATAATATGTCTTATAAATCAAAGTATTTAAAGTATAAAACAAAATACAATAAACTTTATTATGATTTATTGGGTAGTAGTGAAAAAGATCAACTACAATCAAGTCCACCAGGTCTATCAAAACCAGTATTTGACTCAAAATGTACTGAAAATGTGAAAAAAGATAATTTAGAACTAAATATAGATTTTCAAAGAGATTTAACAAGCAATGATCTAGAAAATGAAAATTCTTTTAAAAATTATAGGAATGGAAAAACTAGAAATGCTACAAATTTTATTCAACGCAATCATATTGATAAACATCAGAATGATCCAACATTGGTTAAAAATTGGAATCAAGGGAAACATCAAAAGGGTCTTCAATCACATTTAAAAAATATATATCGTTTAGAAATTAAATCTAATAGAACAAATAATGATACTAGCAGACGTGTTTATCAAGTAGTTTTAAATAATAAAAACCAAGTATGTTAGATTTTAATTTACGGTCTATGTATTAACCAGTCAACTATCTTATTGCCATCTTCATCAGTATGACTATAATTAGCTTCTGTATAAGAAAAATTAATACAACCTATTCCTGGATTTATAATTGGTAAGAAATTAACATATGTTGATGTCAGAATATTTTTAGATTTTACTTTTCTTAATTTAACAGAAAGTATTAATTTAGAATCATTAACTTCTCCTCCTCCAACTAGAGAATAATTCTTAACTATATCTTCATCTTCATTAACTAATTGATCATACATAACATCAAATTCATTGTAAAATTCAATAGTTCTTTTTCCTCTTTTATCTAAATAACTATATTCTTTTTTACTAAAATAATTATTTAGGTTTTTACATCTTCTTATATATCTATTATAATAATTATTTCTTTCATCAATTGTTGTCTCATTTGATTTATTATATGTTGTAGATGGTATATCTGTCCAATCTTCAAATGGAAAAAAATTATTTTCAATTAAGATATTTCTATTCTCTATAAAATAATCTTTTTTACCTATATCAAGTATATATCTTTTTTGATTTTTATTATAATAGTAACGTATGCTTAAAATATTATGAACAGCGTTGTTGATATCATTATTACATTTATAATAATTTTTCATTATAGTTTCATAATTTTTTATGTCACTTGAACGAGTTAACGCATCATTATACCTTTCTAAAGAGGATTCTGTTTCTTCTAATTTTCTATCAAATATTGATATAATTTTAGGACTATTACGTTGAGGACTATTACGTTGAGGACTATTAGGACTTTTACGTGGAGGACTATTATGTAGAAGACTATTAGGACTATTACGTTGAGGACTATTAGGACTTTTACGTGGAGGACTATTATGTAGAAGACTATTAGGACTATTACGTTGAGGACTATTAGGACTTATACGCTCAGGACTTTTACGTTGAGGACTTTTACGTTGAGGACTATTAGGACTTTTAGGACTTTTAGGACTTTTAGGACTTTTAGGACTTTTAGGACTTTTACGTTGAGGACTATTAGTACTTTTATGACTTTTACGCTCAGGACTTTTAGGTCTTGTAAGACCAGTAAAACTGCTTACATCTTCAACTAATTGATGTTGACTAACTATAAAATCGCCTTTATATCTACCACTTCCTTTTAATTCATATGCGACTGATCTTTCCATAAAAGGCATAATAGATAGAGAATCAATTAATGCTTTATTAATATTATAAAAATCCATTAATTTGTCCCTATATAAAAAATGAACATCCTCCATTTTACCAGTTTTATTATTTATTTTTTTATATGTATTCCATAAACTATTTCCATCAAAATTTTCTTTTGAAACATCAAAATCATTACCATATTTTAATTTTAAATAATCAAACAATTTATCTCTAACCTCATAATATTTATTTATATCATCATTTTCTGTAAACATATCATTTACTTCACTAAAGTTATCACCATTACTTTTAAATTTATCTCCTGATAATATACTTAAATATACATTATCGCTAAATCTGTTAAAATCATTACTGTTAAAAAAATAATTATAAAAATAAATATACCATTTTAATAATAAACTGTCATCATAAGATTGTAATGTATGGAATTTATGTTTAATAGATTGTTTATTTCCTGATATTTCATTTTTATCTAATAAATTTATTAATTGTGCAATAAAATCTATTATTGATGGTCTAATTGGAATATTTCTTGGTAATTTCAAATTTGCATTTTCAATTTGAGAATCTCCAACAACAGGAACTTGATTACATTCATTATTACTTGTAATATCAGTATCACGAATATCTTTAAATCCGGTTATACCATCAACAACATTTGATCTTAAAGAATCCTTAAAATGATCTGTTACCATATTTTCATTACAGCAATATGGACCTGTATAATTTATAGTAATATTTACAATAATTAAATTTTTAATAACTAAGTCATGAAGTATATTAAATTTATTATTATCAAAACTACGAGATTCATCTGTAGATTTTAAATCATTACTCTTGGTATATTTAAATAAATCTGCTAACCATCCTTTATCTTTTATTTTACCTAATGCATATGCATCTAAATCATAATCACCTGGATTTTGTGTAAAGAAATTAAGAGCAATATACGTAGGTTTATTTTTTAAAAACCCAGATTCAATGACATTTAAAATAGAATATTGATCTTCGTTGCTTTGCCATCTATAATCAAAAATTATATGATATAATGTTTCAATAATCATATTACCTATTCTATCTTCATGTGTATGATTTCCTTCAAATTTTGTTGTTGGTTGATGTTTACGGCCTTTAGAAGTTAAACCTTGTATATAAATATTTTTTAGATCTATAAAATAAAATAATCTTTTAAAGTACTTACTTTTACCACCACCATCACCAAGGTCTGTTGCATTATCAAGTAAACCATCTTGAAATAATCTTTCAATATAAAAATTCGTACTATTGTATATTTTTTCTAAATCTGTCATATATATAAATATACATAAATTAAATTAAAAGAATTTTTAAAATTAATAACTTGAAGAAATCAATAAAATTATCAATATATGGTTTATATCATAATAGTTTTCCCAAAGATTATTGAATAAATTTTTATTTTCATTCTTCTTTAAATATTTAACTAAGTTGTCAGTAAATACATTAAATCTTCCAACATAACATACTACAGATTCAAAATGTTTTTTCCATGTGGCATGTACTTTTGCAAAGTTTGATGTTGTACCATGAATATCATTAATTATAAATTCAGATTGAACAGTGCTGGAGTCTATATCGCTACATTCTAATAGAAGTTTAAGGTAATCATATCCAATATATTTAATATAATGTAAATTATTCTCAATTTCAAAAGAATAAAATTCAATAACTTTAGATCGGTTTAACCAATTCTCCAAATAATTTATATCATTTCTTAGTATGTTCTGTCCCAAACTAATATCTTCAAGATAATACACACCCAAGTTATCTTGATAATAAGATTTTAAATTTTTCAAATCTTTATTGTAATCATTATTAAATATTAATTTACAATCTTTAGATTTATAATAATCATTATCTCTAATAGAATAATTTTCTATTTTATTAGAAATATGCTTTACAAATTCAATACATTTATACTTTTTATTTTTTTTAAGATTATTTAGAATCAACTTTGTTGATTCTAAATAATTATCATACATATCATCATCTCTTATATATTTCAAGTTATAGTAAGGATCTATACCATGTGTTGGTTGTTTTCTCATTAATATTGTATGAACATCAATATCTGAAATAGTTCTCAATAACATAAAATTTTTTAATAAATTTATATCAGTTTTAAACATTACATTCTCATCAATGTCTTTTTTTAAAATTTCTGTAGGATTTATCTCAAGAAGTTTAAATTCATTTATATTATTTGAAATTTGATATATTTTGAATAGAGATTTTGGGTTAACCTTTTTCAAAGTCTTCAAATAATTATTCAAAGAAACATCTTTATTTGAATTATTATTATCATAAACAATTGTTAAAATCATTTGAATATATTTATTAAAAATATCATTATCTGATAGGTCATTAAATATATCAGTATTTACATGTATTGTATCATGTAATGTATTAATATCTTGCGTATCAATATGATCAATTCGAAGATCAAAGCAACTAAAGGGTTCGTATTTTTTATCTAATGTTATAGGCATTTCTAGTCATAATTTTGGTATTAAAATAAGATATTTCAATTTTTATTTAGAATAATGATCAAGTATCGTCTAATCGTAATAATCAATTAGAAAATCAAGAATATCATAATTTTCACTATCAGTATCAATAAATTTATCATCTATAATAGTATTTTTATGTCTAAATAATAAAATAATAAATTTAAAGTATATATCAGTTTTATAATTTATGCAACTTTTTTCGATAATATTAATAAATAAGTTATACGTAAATTTATCATTAGTTAAATTCTGATTGTTAATCAATAGATATCCTATTTTACAAGTTAAATCTTTTTTAACTATTAAATTGTTAGTAATTTTAAAAAATTGGAAAAGTTCTTCTAAATAAATATATACACTATTATCATTAATATTACAATTAACATAAGATTTTACAGATAAATTTAAAAGATTAATAAAAGAATCATAATTAATTTCTACTTTTGAATCAACACACTTATTCAAACTATGATTGTTAAAGATATTGTTATATAAAACAATTCTGTTACTCTTTTTAGAAACATTTTCAAAGATGAATTCTTTATTATCAAGAGTAATTATCATTAAATTAATAAAGATATAATTTTATAAAATTAAAAATTATTTAATAATATAATAGATAGTAATATGTTGTTTATCAGATAATCCAAGACGAGCTGGATAAAGAAATTTTATATTTTTATTAGAAATATAGCTACATAATGCTAAATGAAGTTCAAGTTGAACATAATCTTCTAAAATAAATCTTGAATTTGTTAATTGTGTTTTAATAAACATTTGATCTACCATATCTTCAGTTGGAGTTAAATTTAAACCATATTCTAATAGATATCTACTTATTCGTATAGATTCTTGATTAATAGATGGGATTAACCATGACCATAACCATATTTTAGTTTGATCGTCAAAAATACCTAATATTTCATAATCAAATTCTTTTTCTTTAAAAATTATTTTATTTTTGTCTCTATTTATTATTGGAGGATTACTATTATTTATAATTGATTTAAATTTTTCGTTAGAGATATCATAATTTAATAATGATTTATTAATTATATTTTTTATATCCATTAATTTTATTTAGAAAATTAATTTTCTAAATAAAATTAATATATGAGTTTAATAAATGAATTCTCCAACTTTTTAAAAAATAACAATCTTGGAACTACAATAGTTGCAACAATTATTTCATCATACATTACTGAATTAGGAATATCATTTTCTGATAATATAATTTTACCAATTATTGATCAAGACTTGGATGGTGACGGTAAACCAGATATTGGAAAACTGAAAAATTTAGTAATAAATGTAGGTAAATGTAAATTGAAATTAGGTGAGTTTTTTATTACATTTACAAAAGTTTTATTAATGTTTATAATAATATTCATTATTCAAAAAGAAGTTAATTTTGTGAATAAAACAATATTAAAAATATAATATATAGAAAATTATTTAAAATTAAAATATTTTTTTTAAATATACTTAAAAAAAGTTTATAACTAATATTAGATGTCAAGTAGTAAATTGACTACAAAAAAAATAAATTATTGTACCAATTGTGGGAAATATGGACATTTTCTTAAAAAATGTACTGAACCAGTTACTTCTCTTGGTATAATTTGTGTTAAGATTGATGGATTGTCATTAAACATTGAATCATTTGGGAAATTTTTAAATGAAAAATATATAGAAATTGATAATTATAATTTTTCAAAAATTGATAATATAGATAAACTAGATAGTTTGAAAAAAAATATAAAATTTTTAATGATTCAAAGAAAACATAGTTTAGCTTATATTGAATTTATCAGAGGAAAATATGATATAAATGAAACAACAAATAATAAACAGAAGGATATGAAAATAAAAAATATAATATCTACTAAAAATGATTTAATAAGATTATTTAGAAATATGTCACCCGATGAAATAAAAGAAATATCAAAATTAAACTTTGATAATTTATGGAATAATTTATGGAAGAAAACATCAAAAAATAAAATATTTCAGAAAGAATATGAAAATTCAAAAACAAATTTTAATAAATTAATTGAACTAGGAATTATAATAGAATTAATAGATGTAAATCCAACTTATGATACACCAGAATGGGGATTTCCAAAAGGAAGACGAAATTTATTTGAGAAAAATCTTGAATGTGCATTAAGAGAATTTAATGAAGAAACATCAATAGAAAATGATGATATTTATTTAATAAATAAAATTAATTGTATTAAAGAAGAGTATATTGGATCAAATTTAGTAAATTATAGACATATTTATTATTTAGCATTAAGTAATAATGAAAATATAGAATATTCGAAAATAGAAAATTCTGAACACAATTATGAAGTTGGAGACATTGGATGGTATTGTTGGGAAGATGCTGTAGAAATGATAAGAGGAAACTATACAGAAAAAATAAAAGTGTTAAATCAAATATACTTTCTATTTTTAAATCTATATATTGATTACACAAAAAATGATAAAAATGAAAAGGTTAGAAATTCAAAAGATAAATCATTTATGACTATATAATTATATTGATAATAAATTTACAAGTAAATCATTGATAACTGTGTAATTTTATTAAGAATATAAAAAAGATACTAATTCAAAATTAAAAAAATTGATTAGGTTTCCATTTAAAAATAAGTATACAATTATCTTAAATGGAAATAAATTATGACACTATTATGAAATATCTAACACCAGATAATGAACAAGATATAGGTGAAAACACTCTAAACTTACCTGTAAATAGATTATGTAAAAAAAATATTATTAGCGATTTGAATTTCTTAAATGTAGATTTAACAAGCGTGTTAAAGTCAACAGGAAATTTTTATAGATTAGGAGTTACAACTAATATTGAAGAAAAAAATAAACTAATTAATGTATCATTTTTTACATCTGTTCTCACTATTTTAGACAATAAATTTTTAACATTGGATGACACTGAATCGAACACTTATGTAAAAAAATTTATTGAACAAATAAAAGAGAGTATATCAAAAACATCATTTAAATTTGAATTAAAATTCAAATTTCCTAAAAATGTATTAATGGATAGAGTCATGGGACATGATTTTAATGATGGATTAATATATCAGACATTAGTTCAAATACTAGATATAAATATATTAATTTTTGAATTAGATGATGAAAAAATGAAAATTCATTCTTCATTTTCTGGTAATTCATTAAACCCCTGGAAACCAATTATAATGTTACATAAAAATAAGAATTATTTTGAACCAATTATAAATGAAAATCAAAAACAGTTTTCTATTAATGATAATTTCATGAAAATATTATTAGAAAAATTTTATAAAGATGTACTATATTTTAATGGTAAATATTTAGATAAAGATTTTTCAATAATTGATGACAGTTCAGAAATAGTAAAAGATATTATTAATCAATATAGTAAAGAAGAAGATAGAATAGAAGAATCTTTTGATAAAAATAATGAAGAAGATATACTACAAGATATAAAAGTCACTAATTGTTTAGAATCGACTGGATTAATTAAAAAGAGTTCAGAAATGTCAGAAGAAGAAAGTGAAACGGACGATGAACAAATAGATAATAATGTTATAAAACTTTATAATAAAACAGCATTAAGAAGTATGAAGAAAGATGAAATTATGTCTTTAATTTCAAAAAATAAAAGTATATTTGTTCATTTCTCAAAACCTCAAAAATTAACAAAAAACGAACTAATAGAAAAATTTATATTCTTTCAAAATATCAATAATAATCAGAACAGTGTAAAAATTACATCTTTACATTAGATTTTCAATTATACTAAAATTATTGAGCTTTCCTCAAAAGAATATATAAGAATTTTTAAAATTTTTCTAAAATAACTATATTATGGGACCAGACACATGGGGGCCACATGGATGGAAATTTATACATTTTATAACTATGGCATATCCGGATCACCCATCCAGATATGACAAACAAAATTATAAAAACTTTTTTTTAAATTTATCACATGTAATTCCTTGTAGTTTATGTGCAGATAATTACAAGGATCATTTAAGACAGTATCCTTTGACAGAAGAAGTATTATCAAACCAAGAAAATTTGATGAAATGGGGAATAAAAATGCATAACTTAGTAAATGAAGAAAATCAAAAAAAAATATTTTCTAATGAAGAAGCATATAAATTAATTTCTAAAGAAGATGTTGCAGATAGATCAAATTGCAAAAGAATTATTGAAGAAAATAAAGTTTATAATTATTCTGAAAATAAACTTAATATAAGTAGCTTCATTTTTTGTTTATTTATTTTCGTTGGTATAATTATTTTTATACAATATTATAGTTTGAATAATTTTAATGATTTGAATAAATTATATTCATTTGTATAGAAAATACCAAATATGTTTAAAAACATAGTAAATATAGAAAGTATATGTCAGAACCTGTGATAAATTTCGATGTTAATGAAATTAAAGAAAAAGTACAATTAATTACTGAGAAAGTAAATGAATTAAGATCTAATAATGTATCGAATATTGAGATTGAATCTTATTTTTTTAACAATGAAGAAGCCTTGTATCAAAAATATCCATTTCTTATTAAAAAAATTATTAAAAATGATAATCTAGATTTTCTAGATAAAATGGTTTCTAATTTACAAATGGTAGAAACTGGTGATCAAACCTTTGCTTCTACAGAACTTAAACTAGGTGAAGAATTGGCAAAAGAATACTTACCTAAAAAAATTTAAGCCTAAAAAAAATTAAATTTTTACTCTATTAACTTTGAAATATTAATAGAATAATTATTATCATTGCATTTTTCTAACCAATCATCCGCTTTTACATGATTTTTTTTCTTTATGTTGATATAGATGTTAGAATTATTTTTAGAAAAAAACCATTTATTGTAGTAAGAAATATTAATGTTAGATGGTAATATAATGTTATCTACTAACTCAAAATTATCATTAAATAATTTTTTAACTTCTTCTTTATCAACTCCTTTGTAAAACCAACCAATATGTCTACGTAAATTTGGAAATGTACCTGTTGTTGTTAAACTCTTTATAATTCCAAAAAGAAAACAATCGGAGCAAATATAATGTATCTTAATCCCATAATCATATCCAGCATCAGACATATAATCTTCAAACTCACTTGATGTATATCTATCAGGTAGTGATGAAGGTCTTTTAGTTTCATGACTTATTTTATGAATTTGTATATTATTATTTTTTTTAATAATGTTTATATCTTCACCAACTTGAAAAGTAGATATTAATCTAGAAAGAATAGATAATGATTTATGAGTTGTACTTTTATAACTTGATTCTTCATCATCATCATCATCAACAGCTTCACAAATATCAGACTGTCTTTTATCTATAAAACTTTTTCTATTTTTGTAAATGTCATTCATTAAAAATGAATGACATTCACTATTTGTATTTATTTTACAACAATCACATATTGAAATAATAGGTACAACAGTATTAATTTCTACTTCGTCATCACTTTCTTCTTCATTAATATTTTCATTATAAAAACAATATTCACAATAAAATTGCGTATTCTCATTATATCTATCTAAATTTTTATTAAATTCTAAATAATCAAAATCTCCACATAATGAACATTGTCCATTAAAAACAGATTCATTACACCAACAATCTCCACATTTTAAATCATACGGTTTAGAAACAGGAATTAATAATTGACCATTATTATTACACTCTCTACATTTTGTGAAGTAACAATCTCTACATATTGGGTTATCATTAACATATCTAACACAATATGGTGTAACAAATAAAGTTTTTATATTTTTACAAAAACTACATTCGCTTTTTTCTTCTAAAATGCTGTCATAACAACTGTCCATTTCATATATGTCTGTACATCTTTTGCAATCTTTATTTACTAATTCATTTTCACTTATATTTGAATTACAATCTATACATAAATTTTTTTCTTCGTTATCTTTTATCATTTTTGATTGTTAAATTAAGTATAACCTATATGTTATATTTTTCAATTTTTTATTTATCTTTTAAGAAGTATATATGTTTTTCTTTATTGTTATAATCAATTAAATTTTTAATATATTTTAAATTTTCAGATGAATTAATTTTTTCTTTAAAAAATGTATTATACCACCATTTAGTAGCATCAATTGACTTACTTTTATATTGATGATATTCATCTCCATAATAATTATTACCATCAATGTATATCATAATTTTATTAATCATAATTTGTTGATCATTTGCTAACATGATATTTATAAACTTAAAATCTTCAACATATTCATCTGATAAAACTAAGTCAGGATAAATATCTTGTAGATATTCATCTGTTGACAACAATGATAGAATTTCTTCAAGATTTGATATCTTCTTGTCTAACAACTTTGCATCTTTAGTTTGATCATATTTGAACCCTTTGCATACTAAATATTTTTCAGAATTACTTGATCTGGAAAATAAAGGTTTATATATATATGATTCTTCATAAAAAGAAGTAACTAAATATATTAATTTTAAAGATGTCATAGTAAAAGTTTCAAATATCTTCAATACAAATGATCCTTTTACATTTTGAACTCTAATAGCAGCTATAAGTTCTCCAATAATTAATTGATATGCCTCTTGTTCTTGAAATTTATCATCATCCCAATCAAGTTCTCCATCTGCAGTAACCAAATCTGCATAGTTTTTACTTTTTGAAATTTCTTTTTTAAAAATACTAATTGTTTTTACGTTTGTAATATCACCATTTGTTTTACCTTTGTATTTATTTGCAGTTTCTAATGGATAAGTTTTATGAACATTAATAAGACCTGGATACAGTTTATTATAATGTCCTAAAAATTGTTTTCCAATATCAATGTTGTTTGCATTTTCAGGGTGAATTGTTACACCAAAGTATTTATCTTTTTTCAAATCATACTTATACTGTTCTCTAAATTTAAGAACAGCTTGGAGAAATGATCCAGGACCTTCAGCAAGTGCAGCATAATTTAAATCTTTCTTTGAACCAATATCAAAATATGTCAAAATTTCCCACATTTTGTAAAATGATCTTGAAATAATTTGTGGATCATCTTCTTTCATATCGAAAAACTTTTTAGTATCATTTGTTAAATCATCACTATTAATTATGCTATGTTCAAATGGATTAACAATATAGAAAAAATTATTTTTGGATTCTAATTTATTAGTTCGGTCCATTGATTCTTTTGTTCTATGAATAAAATAGTGATAACCTAAACTCAATGAGGGGTAATTAATAATTGGAGATATAACAATATCTTTTTTACCTATAGGTTTATCTAAAATTTTATTATCACTAGATTGTAACTTAAAAATAAATGGTTTATATTCGGTCATTAGTATAATAGATCTTTATTTATTTATATATTAATCAATTTTTTATGAAATAATAAAGAAAAATTATTTTATTCTAAAAGTAAGTATAATGAAATTAGTAATAGCAGGAGGAGGAGCTAGAATGTCATATTTATTAGGAATTAAAAAATATATTGACGAAAATAAATTAATTATTGATGAATATTCTGGTTCTAGTAGTGGATCTATATTTATTGTACTAATGGCATGTAATATTGGTAATGAAATAATAACAAAAGAATATTTAAAATTAATAGATAATAATACTATATATAGAAACAACTTTGTTGATTCTAGATTAGACATTGTAAAAAAATATTTATATAAAATTTTACCATATAATTGTCATAAATTATGTACAAATAAAGTACATATTTCATATTCCTATTTTGAATTTCCATTTATTAAAAACATGATTGTAAGTAAATTTAAATCAAAAGATCATCTAATACAAACTATTCTTTCATCAGCTAGTTTCCCATTTTTTGTTAATAAAAATCTTTTTTATAATAATGATAAAAAACTAACTTTAGATGGATTCTTTTCAGATAATACTCCATTATTAGATAAAAATAATTCAAAAAATCAAATTATAATCAAAACATATTTTAGAACAATCATGGATTTGGATATATTCATATATAAAAAATTATCTAAAAAAATGACTAATTTAGGATACTTTCAAATGAAAAAATTTATAGAAAATGGGGAATCAATGACTGACTATATAATATCACATAATAAGAATAATTCAAAATTATATTTTTATATTTTAATTCTAATAATTTTTTTTATGATATTAAAAAAAACTTGGAGTTAACAGTTAATTATATATTATTAAATATATAATGAACTTTAATAAAGCTACTAATGAAATAAATACAGGTTTGAAATATCTTTACAGGATATATGGTTGTTACTAAAAGATTCTTTAATTCTAAATAGGGTAAAAAATGATAAAAAATTGAAATAATTTTGTTAAAGTTTATTCTAAGGTTGATAATGACAACGTATAATATTGAATGTAACATTCTAGATATAAATCCTGAAGAAAGAAAATTTTTTAGTAAGGATAGGTATCAAAATAAAATTAGGACTTCTAGACCAAGTTATGGAATTTTCTGTTATACACTTGGGAATACAATTGAAGATACTAAATATTTAATGGTAATGAGAAGAAACTCTTATGCATATGAGGAATTTATAAGAGGTAGTTATAATATAGAAGATTTGAATTATATTAAAATTCTAATGAGTAGACTAACAAAAGAAGAAGGAAAAAAAATTATAAATTATGAATTTGATTATTTATGGAATGATTTGAATAAGGCCTATAGTATTACAACTACTGATCCAACTAAATTAAGACTTGCAAAAGAAAATTTTAATAAAATTAAAATGAATAAACAACTATATAATTTATCTTTAGAAAATATCATATGGGATGAACCAGAGTGGTGCTTTCCAAAAGGTAAAAAAAATACTTATCTTGAAACAGATATGGATTGTTCAATGAGAGAATTTAGGGAAGAAACAAAAATATCAGAAGATGAATATACTATAAGAAATATACTTCCAATAGATACAACATATGTTGCTGATAATGGAGTATCTTATAATAACACATATTACTTTGCTCAAATAAAAAATTATAAAGAAATTATTATTGATGATACAGATGAGATTCAAAAGGCAGAAATCGGAAATATACAATGGCTAACAAAAAGTGAATGCATAAATAAAATTAGAAATTATCATACATATATTTATGAAATTTTAGATAAAGGTTATGACATATGTGAACAATTAATTTATCATAATAATAAATAGTGATTATATATTGAATCAACTTTTTATTTCCTACGATTTTTTCCTACGGAAATTACATTAATCAAAGAAGATTAGGAAAATAAAAAGTTGAATATTTTGTTGATTCTAAATTAACTCTTTCTTCAATCTTGATTCTAATTTAGTTCTATATTTCTTTGGAATAAAATTAAAATCAATAATTTTTTCATTTCTTTTATATAATTTTTTTATTTCAATATTTGCTTCTAAATATTTATCCAATTCTTTCTTTTCATCAATGTATTTATTTTTATCAACTTTTGGTATTCTTTTACCTTTAAATATAGAAGGAATATTATCCGAACTATCTCCTTTTACTATTTTTTCATGTAGTTTTTGATTAGCTTCAGTTTTAGTTAATTGAAATAGTTTCTTCTTTTTATATTGCGCAAAATAAACATTATCATTACCTAATTGTAAAAAATCTTCATCTCCTGATACAACAATAATCTTATCGTATTTAAACTTGGAATTAGAATTAATAAACATAGATGAAATAGCAATAATATCATCAGCTTCTATTTTTTCTTCTTTAATTTCTATTATATGTTCATTATTCTTTACCCATGTAGGAATTAATTTATTATATGTATGTTTGAATATTGGAATAAAATTATTTTTTAAAGTTAGATCTTGTCTACCTCCTTTATAGTTTTCTATTTCTGAATTTCTCCAAATAGTTTCTTGAGGAGGATCTCTTGCGAATAATATTAAACTATCATTAAAAATTTTCTTACCTACTAACTTATTAATAGATTCTATATACATTTTTTCATATTTTTCCATAAATATTTCATTTGTTAACCAATTATATGATTGTTCACCTTGTTCTTTTATTTCCTTATATTCTTCTTTGTGAGCTAATCCATACCAAACTTTTGTTGCAAAAAATCTGTAAAAGCTGGTATAAGATGAATCAACTAAAATTATATTACTATATTTCATTAAGATAATACAAGATAAATTATTTAAATATATTTTTATTCAATATTATTTAAAATAATAATCTACTAAAAATTAAGTACTTAATGAAAATATTAAGTAGATTATTTTGTTGTTTTAAAGAATCAGAAGAAGATAAAAAGAAAAGGATATTTGAAATACAACTAAAAAGGATTAAATTATTACCTAACTATAATAAAATTCGTTTATAAATTTTAAATGAAATGAAATGAAAAGAAAAAATATTGATATAAAAAAATATTAACTATGACTAGGTTAATATCTAAACATTTATAATGGATAAGTATAAAATTATTATTATAGGTCCAGCAAATTCAGGTAAATCAACAATACTAAGTCAATTAAAGGAAGGAGTAATAATAGAAAACACATATACCCCTACAATTGGAGTTGATTATGGAACTAAAATAATTACAGTCAAAGGTGAACCAGTTAAAATTAATATTTGGGACACAGCAGGACAAGAAAGATTTGATTCAATTGTAAATATATATTATAGAAAAGCAGATATGGCACTTATAGTTGTCGATTTATCTGATAATAATTACAAACATTCTTTATCATTAGATACTTTTATTAATAAAGTTAGTAATGTATCTGGAGACATTCCAATATTTTTAATAGGAAATAAAATAGATAAAGTAAGAAATAATAAAAAATTAAAAATAGATATTAATAAATATGAAAAAATTAATAAGTACTTTGAAATATCAGCAAATGATATAAATGATGTCAATTCAATGTTCGATTATATATTAAATAATGAAATATTACCTACAATTGAAACTAAAATTAATACTGAAAATAATAAAAATATTAAATTAGAACAAAAAAAATATAATTTTACAAATTATTTTTGTAATATATTATAAAGTGTGGTCATTTATAAATTTAAGTGCATCAGATTTACCACTAATTTCACCAAGTTTTACAAATTTATTTTTTTCTCCATCTTTATAATGTTTTAAAAAATAGATAATATTATTTAGATCATACGATTTCAGTTCACTAATGTCAAGAGTATCTTCATACTCATTGTCAATTTTATTATCTAAAACACAAATTATTTTATCATCTTGACCAGCTTCATCATCAGTTCTTATTTTTCCTATTACTCTTACTTTTGTACATGAACCTGCAATAAGAGAGTGTTTAGATAACAATATAATATCAACAGGATCTCCATCCGGAGATAATGTTTTTGGAATAAATCCGTAATTATAAGGGAATGAATTTGTATTATGTAGTATCCTATCTAAAACTAATTTATTATTTTCACAATCGTATTCATACTTTTGATTTGAACCTTTTGAAATTTCTATTATGACTTCCATATATAAAAACTACAATATTTTTTTAAAGATTTTATCTATAACTATTATTTGTAATTTTTTAAAAATAATACTTTAAAAAATTAAAAAATATAAGCTTATAGTAATAATGCCTGGTTCAGATATGACAAGAGCATCAGCGCCTATACCAATCAATTACACTAAATCATGTTATAGTTTTTCAGATTCTGGTATACCTAAGAAGAGATACTTATTTGATTTAGTTTTAACTTTAAAAAATAGGCAAACAAAAAAATTTACAAAACTTGAAAAAAATTTACAATCAACTATTATAAACACAGAAGATAATTTAAATTATGATGACATAAGTGAATTCGAATTAAATTTTGCAGAAATTCCATTTGATGATGATATTGAATATAGAATAACCGGAAAAATTAATCACAATTTTTCTTCTTTTGAAGTTCATTCTGATAAATTTTATATTGAATTTAGCCAAAATTACAGTGGTAAAACTATATGTCAAAGTTATATCATAGATGGAAATCTAGAAAATTTATTATCTTGTTCACCAAATTAAATTCTAAATTATATTATAATGTCAACAATTTTACTAAACGAAAGTAAACTACAGAACAGTTCAAAATATAAAACAACGGATATTGATCCTACTAATGAATATTATTTATTTGATATACATCTAGAATCAAACAAAAGATCTAAAAAAATTAAAAAAATTTCAACAGATATCTCAAAACTTTTATTAACAAATGAAGACAATATATATTTCAATAAATACACAAAAATTAACTTTAAAATATATAATTTAAAAAAACAGATATTATCACATAATTTATCAATTAATTTATTAAATGATAATATTATTCATAAAGATAAAAAAATATATTTAGAGATAAACAATCAAAATGGATATTTGACATTATTCTATAACTTGGAAAGATACAATTAAATCAAAATTTTTATTTATTAAATAAAGATTTTGTTTCTAATTACATTTAATGGAAAAAAATAAAATTATTTGTCATATTGTAGGTGCAGATATTAATGATAAAAAATTAATAACAGATTTTTGTAAAATATCAAAAAAACATGACTATATTGATCTTGATAAATTAAATGAAGAAATTCTTAAAGGAGAAGAAATGGAAAAATTATTCAAACAATATAATAAATTTAAAAAATCAAATAATGATAAACATAAAGAAACATTTAAATCAATGACTAAATTATGGGAAGAAAATTTAATAATTAAAGTATCTAATTTAATATCTTCTAAAAAAAAAGCTATTTTAGTTGGTAGAAATCATCATTTTAGATTTGTTTCTAAAAAAATAGATTTTAATGTTTCTAATAAATTTATTTTGGAAAAAGATACTAAAAATATAACTAAAACTATAATAAAATCTAATATTGAAAAGAATTTTAATAGTATTGTTAATGGTGCATATCCACTAGAAAATCTTGATTATAATAAACAATATTCAAAACTTGTTAACTTTGAGCAAAATTATTTAAAAATTGGTTACTCAAAAATAAAATTAAATGATCTTATTGATATTTTAAAATATCATCAAAAAAATAAAATACTCGGAAAGGGTTTATGGGTAAGTCTTAATGAAGAGTATAATATAGGATCATTAATTCATCCTAATAAATCAAAAATTTATGGATTTACTGATCCTGTTTTATCATTAATAGAAAGTTTTAATTTTCCTAACAAAGAATCAATATATGAAATGGATTCAAATGGAGTAACTGATAAAGTAAAAATATTAAATATTGATTCATCAAAAATAGATCAATTAAGAAAAAGTAGATATATCTATTATGTTTCAAAGGAAACTTTTATTCCTTCTTCTAAAAATAATAATTTGAAATACAATACTCAAAATAGTATTTCTATTTTGGATAAAGAAAAAGTAGATAATGTTTATAAAAAATTAAAAGATCTAAATGTATTAGATTAATTAACATGAATCAATTTAAGGGAATATATAACTTAAATTGTATTATGGCAGAAACATTTGAATTTATGAATCCAAATGATGTTAAATTTGAAAACATTGACGAAATAGAACTATTAGTTATTGATCCTTCATTTATATATCAATTAGATCATAATGAACCTGGATATTTAAACGAGATACTTAAATCAGTCAATATTCAAAAATTTAGTGTTAATCCTAACGATTTTTTAACAAAAGTAGGCGAACTACTTGAAAATGAAAAATACGCATCAGATGACACTCAAATAAAAAAAGAAGTTATTCATGATGAACCAAACTTTTTATATGAAATTATCTATTTAGATATTGATGATAAAGAAAAAATTACAAAAGAAATTCATAATGGTTTAGGAACACTATTAAATACTGAAGAAAATCATATTTTTGGAAAAGTAATTTTAATAAAATCAAATATTCCTGAAAACAATATGAATACAATGTCTTTTTCGAAAGTTGATAGTAGTGATATTTATAATATACTTAATTCTAGAGTTAATACAAAAGTTGTAATTTATGAAGATGGTGAATTTAGAGAAGAAGTTATGAATGGACAAATTGATGTATATTCAAAAAGAATATTTAATGAAAACTTCTATCTTCACAAAGAATTACCATTTTTATTACATAATTTAAATATTCATTACACACATGATGATTACGGAGAAGAATTTATTCCCAATTTAGTAAAAGGTAAAGTAGATTTAGCTGTTTTTTATACAATGACATCTGACGAATTAAGAGGAAATTTGACATTAGATGAATTGAAAAAAATTATTACTCTTTCTAATAAATTAGATACATTCGTTCCTGATAAAGAAATTTTAAAAGAAGAAAAAGATGATATGGGTAGAGATATTATTAAAAATAAATATAGAATTCTTCAACAAGTATATAATATAAATAAATAAATAATATAAATAAATAATATAAATAAATAATCTAAATATTATTAATGAATTCAAGTAATGACCAAATTAATATCCCTATTGAAATGGGTACTTCTATAAATCAAATAAAATCAAATAGACAAATAAATGTTAACAATTTAGTAAAAAATGTTGAAACAAATATTGACAATTTAGAAAGAACTAGAAATATAGAAACAACACCTCCTTCTTTTCAAGTTGGAGGATATCAATATGAACATCAACAGTTAATGAACCAGTCCAATAATCCTATTATAGAAACAATAGCTCCTGTTCAACATATAAATATGAACCAACAACATAATAATTTACAAAATCAAAATACAGTTCCTATAACAACTATTAGTAATAATTATATTAATCATAATAAAGATTATATATCAGATAATTCTTGGTTTACATTTTTAAATAGAGAATTATTTTTAATAATACTTCTTTTTAGTTTGTTCTCTCATAGAAAATTTAATACATTAATTGCACGATTTATTCCTTTAATTACTGATAGTAGATTCTATACATTATTTGTATTAATTAAAGGTGTTTTGTTTTCTTTAATATTATCTATTTTCAAAAAAGTATAAATATATTTCACCTTGGTGAATAATAAACACTATTATTTTTATTTATTTAGAATCAACTTTGTTGATTCTAAATAATCTATCACATTTTTAAATAAAATGTAATCTTATTTATAATGAAAAATATATATAATAATAACGAAGATTTTTATTATGGTTTATTTGTGATTATAATGCTTACTATATTACTTGTACAATTTAATAATAATAATAAACACGACGTTTCAACTAGAGAAGATTTTGGAAATTATATTTCTGCTTGTAATAGATTACCTAGAGCAGTAAACAATGCTTTACAAAAAAATAAAATTAACGAAGGTGATGAAAATGATTGGGAATATTATATCCCATGTGCATACACTTTCTGTGAAAAAAATATACTAAAATTTGAAGATGTTGATACAGGTAAAAAATTATTTATGTTAGATGGGTGCGATTGGATTGCATCTAAAGTTGCTATATGGTCTTTAATTAAAAATGAATTTGGACATAGAGCAAGTGAAATTATGCCAGAAACATTTATATTGTCAGATAAATTAGATAATGAAAGATTCAAAAAATTTTATCAATACAAAAAATCAATTAATCCAAGACACAAATTTATTGCTAAAAATTTCAAACAAAGACAAAAAGGATTAAAATTATTAAGTAATTTAAATGAAATTAATGATGGTATTAGAAAGGATTTTAAGGTTATTCAAGATTTTCTTGAAAATCCATATACAATAAGTGGTCATAAAATTAATCTAAGATATTATTTACTAATAACATGTTATCAATCAAAAATTAAAGGTTATATTTTTAATGATGGCTTTCTCTATTATACACCAAAAGTATTTGAAAAATTTTCTAATGATGATGATAGATGTATAACTTCTGGATACATAGATAGAAAGATTTATGATGAAAATCCATTAACAATTAAAGATTTTGAAAAATATCTAGGACCTGACAAATTAAAAATATTTAATAAGGAAATAAAATATAAATTTTCTTTAATTATGAAATCACTTTCAAATAAAATTTGTAGTAATAGAAATTTAGATAAACATTTTAAATTTCAGGTATTTGGTGCTGATATTGCTCCAGATGAAGATTTAAAAGTAACTTTGATGGAAATAAATAAAGGACCAGATTTAGGATATAAAGACGGTAGAGACGGTGATCTTAAAAAAGATATGGTACAAGATTTATTTAAAATATCAGAATCTAAAGGTGATCATACAAATACTAGATTTGTAAATATATGGTAAAATATTAATCTTTTTTATTCTAATATTATGATAATGAATAGTAATATTTTAAATAAATTCAATTCAAATGGTTTATATAATTTTTCTGATAATTATATTTTTAATCCTATTAGCGACTACATTATACCTATTTTTAGGTACTTTAATTTCACTCCAAATCAAATAACAATTTTATCAACACTATTTAATATAACTTCGCTTGGCTTTTATATTAATAATTTTAATTATATATCAGCATTATTATATTTTATTGGTTATCTTTTAGATTGTATTGATGGTCGATATGCTAGAAAATATAATTTAGATAGTACTTATGGAATGATGTTAGATCAAGTAACAGATGTTATTACAAATATACCATTTAATATAATTATTATTTTCAAAAAATTATATAAATTAGATATTATTAGTGCTGTATTTATAGTTGTTATATCTGATTTACTTATGTTATCATTTTCATTAGAAGAAGCTTATGATTGTATTATTGAAAACAATCATGATGATTTTTATAATAGTAAAAAATTTATGATAATAGATAATAATGATGATTGTTTTATAGTATTGTATAGCTTGTTTCTTATAATAAATAATACTGTCTATAACAGATATAGAAAATTTATTGAAAATCAAAACTACACTCAATTTAGTCTTATTAAATATAAAAAAAATATAATTAAAGATTCTCTAAAATTTTTTATTCAATTTGGAACTGGAAATTATTGTTTATTCATTATATCAATGATACTAACTTAACTTTATAAATTAAATACCTACTCCTGTTGAACCAAATCCTCCTTCTCCTCTTTCTGTTTCAGTTAAATCATTAATTATTTTAACTTGAATAGGTGATAAATCTCTTGAACAAATTTGAAAAAGACGAGTACCTGCCGATACACTATACTCTTTTTCATCATTGAGATCATCCTGATAATTCGGAATAATACATACAACCTTTGCCATTATATTTCCTCTATAATCTTTATCAATTATTCCAACACTATTTGCTAATAGTAGAGGAGTTTTTGATATACTTGATCGTGGGTATAAAAAATAAGGAATATTATCTCCATTACTATCTTTCATTTCACATTTAATTCCAAAATTAAATGTCTCTCTGGTGGTATTTAGTATTGAATAATCACTAACAAGTGGTAAATCTATACCTGAATCTGTGTTATTAATAGTTGTTTCCCTCAATTTACTGTAATACTTGTAAATTTCTTCAGGTAAATCACTATCAAGTCTAATATATAAAATATTTCTGCTGTGCATTATAATATAACTTCTTACAATAATAATAAAAAAATTCAATTTTTGTTATTATTGAAAAATAAGTCGATACCTATAAAATTTGATTCACTTTATAGATTTTATAAAAATTAAAAATTGAAAATAATTATAATTTATTAGATAATTATTAAGATATTATGATATATGCTTTAAAAATAATATGGGATAATTTAATAGTAATATTATTGGTATTATTGGCTATTATTTGTATGATTAAAGAAATTGATTTTAAAAGTAAAATTAGTTTTTATGATAGTGACGATAATTCTCAATGTAGTTTTGATAAAGAGTATAATAATTACAATACTGATAATAACAAAACATTTGTTTCACCATATACAAAAAATGAAGAAAATTATCAATTATTTTTTATAGATGAAATAGTTAATACTGAATCGGATGAATATAAACAAAAATATGAAAATAATAAGATATATAAAATAAAAAGAAGTAAAAGTAGTGCTTCAGAATTAAATGAATATTTAAAAACAGATAATGATACATTGCATTTTTATAGTGATCCTAATAAACTATATGATTTTCAATCAGAAGAAAGTTTATTAGAATCACACTCTGGTATTATTCTAAAAAAAGTATCAATTTGTATAAAATGTCACAAACAAATTGTTAGATATTATTCAAAAGCTTATTATAGATTTAGTGATAACTCTATATGTGAACAATGTTATGATAGATTAAAAAAAAATCTTTCAAAATAGTGTAGTATCACATTTTAATTTATTTCTTACTAATTTTGTAACAAGTTTATAATTATCAATATCAAATTGTTTTCTATTTAGTATATCGATTAAAAAATATCTTAATTCAGAACTATGTATGTCATTCTTAATATATTTTTTTGATGAAAATTCACAAAAACTTAAATATTTAATAATCTCTTTAGCAGAAGGTCTATAATCTATTTCTTTAATAAAAATAGATAATAGTATATTTAAATGTGTTATACTTATATCTGAATCTATAGCATATATTCCTTCATAATCTATTTCTCTAGGGTTCATCCAATTTTCAATATAACGTTTTCTTTCTTCTAAATTATATTCAAAATATTTTTTAATATGTATGTCTTGGTCATCCCTATTAAGAATATATTCAAATATATATTTATAATTTAGCATTTTTCCCATTAAAACTCCAAATGCCCATATATCAGATGATGAATCATAATAATTATTATTAAGAACCTCTGGAGATGCAAATGGATTTTTAAAAACAGGAAACTTTTGTTTTTCATTTTTATTATCGTAAAAACTTGATTGATGAATAACATCAGATAATCCAAAATCAGTTATTACACAGTTAAGATTTTCATCCAACATTATATTATCATCAGAAATATCCAAGTGTAATATTCCATTTATATGTAAATAATCAATACCACTTAGAATATCTATTAACATTTTATTTATTAACGATGTTTTGATATAAATATTTTTGTTACTATACTTTTTTAAATATTGAAGTAAATTTATAGGATATCTTTTCATATAGAATTCTAGCGAGTTATTATTAAACTTGTATCCAGCACATTTCATTATATTTTTATGATTTAACAACGACATACTTGATATTTCTATAAAAAAGCTTTTTACAAATTCTCTATCTGTATGATCAAATTTTTTTAAAGCATAACAGTTATTTTTAGCTAAAGTATATACACAACCATAAGCTCCTTTCCCAATCTCTTTAGAAACTTCCATTTATTTTAGTAAAATTAAAGTATTATCTTTATGTTTCAATTTTTATGAAATTGTTTCAATTTTTATGAAATTAATAAAATTCCTTTATTCTTTTTATTATTTCAGTTGTTGATGTTTTGCTGTAATAATTAATTTTTTTGAACATTCCTAATTCTTTAATTTCTTTAAAAAATACTTCTTGTTTTTTCTCATCAGATTCATTAGAAAAACCGTGAACTATCAAATCAATCTTATATTTTTTAATAAATTCTATGTCTAAATTTAAAGGACAATTTTCAATTATTTCATCTACATACTTTATTGATTTTATAATTTCATATCTATTAGTTTCTTCAATAATAGGTTCTCTCTTATAGTCAGTAGCATCTTTATCAGAAACAATTCCTACAATTAAATGACAGTCTGGATACATAGTTTTAACTTGTTTAAATGACTCTAAATGTCCTCTGTGAAATAGATCAAATATTCCATCAAGATAAATTATCATTAATATATATTAATTTTACATTTTATTTATATATTAAACTAAAATTTTATAAAACACATCATTTTGTTGGATAAATACTGAACATAAAAAAATTGACATACTATTATATTAAAAAATTGAGATCAATCATATATGTCCAAATCAAAGAAGGTCACTAACCCCAAAAGTCAAGTAGAAGAGTTATATAATAGCTTGTGTGGTAATATTTCAAAAACTATTGAATTGAATAATGAATTAGATTCTACTTTTAAAGGAATATTTAATCTTAAAAAAAATATAAAACCAGATGAATTAGATAATATTTATAAAGATTTTCTAGAAAAGTCTGAATTTATTAATTCACTAAAAGAAGGAATTGATAAAATTACTAAAGAGAAATCTAATGTAATTAAGAACATAAGTAAGATACTTTCAAACGGTGGAAATTCAGAGGAGATGGAAAAACTTCAACAAGAATATCTTAAAAGTTGTGACAAAATTTCAGTAATTGAAAAAGAACTTAATGACTTGAGTAAGGAGAGAACTGTTACTATAAAGAAAGCATATCTGTTCTTTAAAAAATCTGAATCAAATTCTACTGAAAAACAAAGTAAAGTAAAAGAAAAGAAAATTTTAAAAACTATAACTAAAGTTCAAAAAGATACTAAACCATCAATTAAAGTTACTAAAGAGGAAGTTGAAAAAGTTACTAAAGCATCAACTAAAGTTGCTAAAAAAGAAGTGGAAAAAGATACTAAATCATCAACTAAAGCTCCAGCTAAATTACCTAAAAAAGAAAAGAAACTAATTACTCAACTTAAGGAAGAAACAAGTGATAGTGAATCAGATAGTCAAGTAAAAAAGAAATTAAATACATTAGTAATAGATGAGGATTCTTCTGAAGGATCAGATTCTGATACAGATTCAAACGTATCTTATGTTGAGTCTGGAAGTGATTCCGACTCTGATAATGAATCAGAATCTGGTGGAGAAGACTAAAGAAAAATTGTTATTTTATTATATAAAGATATGATATGAATATATAATAAATTTAATGAAAGAGAAATATCATAAACGATTACGTAAATTAATAGAATCAAAATGGGGATTCAGTGAATTAAAGGACAAACAAATGGAAATAATCGAAGCACTTGTAGATCAAAAAAGAGATGTAGTTGGTTTATTACCAACAGGATATGGTAAATCGATGACATTTTTAATACCACCGTTAATTACAAAGAAAGTATGTATCGTTATATCACCACTAATTTCACTAATGGAAGATCAAAAAGAAAAATTAATTGAAAGAGATATTCCAGTAGCTGCTTTACATGGAAATAACTCAAGAAAAGATAAAGAAATATTTGATATTATAGATGGTAAAATTCATATTGTTTATATGAGTCCAGAATTCTTGATTAGAGGTGATGGTATGGAATTAGCAACAACATTAAATGATGATAAAATGTTAGGATTATTTGCAATTGATGAAGCACATTGTACAAGTGTATGGGGTCATGATTTTAGAACAGATTATTTGCAAATGGGAACATTTAGAGATAAATTTCCAAAAATACCTATTCTAGCTGTAACAGCAACTGCTACTTTTAAGGTTGTTGATGATATGATCAAATATACTAAAATGAGGGAACCATTATTAGTCAGGGCGAACTTTGATAGGCCAAATCTATTTCTTAGATTTGAAAAATGTGATAGTATAGAAGGAAAATTAGTTGACCCATTTATAAAACGATATATAAAGGAAGATTCTGAAGATAGGATAATCATTTATACAAATAGTCGTAAACAAGCAGTAGAATTAGCAGAAAGTATAAATGAAAATTGGAAGAAAATGAGTTTAGCTTATCATGCTGGTATGAGTAAAAAATTAAGAGGAATGATTCAACATAAATTTAATTCTGGAGAAGTTAAAGTAATTGTTAGTACTATTGCATTTGGAATGGGTATCGATCAAACGGTTAGATGTGTCATTATATTTGGTGCACCAAGTTCAATTGAAGAATATTATCAACAAATAGGAAGAGCGGGAAGAGATAGAAAAGAAGCTGAAACTGTATTATTCTTTCAATATAAGAATATCAAGATCGCTGAATCAATGTTAATAAAACAAAAAAATTTAAATGTTAGAGAGGCAAAAGCTCTTGGATATAGAAATATGGCAAAGTTAAATTTTATTAAAACATGTAGAAGAAGATTTATCTTAGAATATTTTGGACAGATTCCAAAATTTTTCTGCTGTAATTATTGTGATAATTGTTGTGAAACAACTACTGATATTACAGATCAAATGTATGATTTATTAATTGAAAAAATTGATCATAAAAAAGTTTTTACGAAAGAAGAATTGACAAGAATAGAAGATAAAAATTTAATTTCAAAATATGGAGATGCTATCAAAATATATCAAGATTTAAATAATTGGAGACGGTTAATACTTGCTAATAAAATTAAAAAAGATAATATAAAAGAAAAATATAGAATTTATATTTAAAAAATATATAAACATTTTCTAAATCTTTCTATATATGACCGATCATAGTGAAGAAAAAACTTGTGATAGTATTAACATTGTTCAAATGATATTGATATGTATGATTTTATTTTTCTTTTTTGATTTATTAATTATTGAAAAAACAACTAAAAAATCAATAATTAAGATATTAACTGGTACTGAAAATTAAACACAACACACTTATATAATTAATTAATAATTATAAATTGAAAGATTTTCTAAATCTTTCTATATATGATTTCTTTTTCAGAACTAAGGATAATAATTTATATTACATCATCATTGACATTGCTTGATATAATATTTTCATTAAGAAGTAAATTTGTTGACTCTAAAGAAGATCAACAAGAAAGTGATAAAAAAACTTTATTTAAAAAATTTATTGAGGTATTTAAAATGGGTTTATTAATCTTGTTATTTTCACCATTAAATGAAGAACTATATTTTGCTGGTCTTGATCAAATAATGATTTTTATTTTAGGTATTGATCAAGTTTTAGTTGTCTCAAAAATGGCTAAAAAAGATTATGTTACTGATGATGGTGCAAGTTTTGATAAAATTGTAGAATCTAATTCTGAATTATTTGAATTTGGTAATAGATTATTTTTATGTTTATATTTATTATATATTGGATGGTGGTTTTGGGGTGAAGTTGAAATAATAAATATGAGATATCCATTATTAATAAGTTCTTTGATATATACATACCACGGTATTATTGATATACTTAAAAATTAAAAAGATTTCATTATAAAGAAATCAATCGATTTCATTATAATGTTACCAAAATTTTATTACATTAATTTACAAAAATGTATTGACAGAGAGACACATATGATAAATTTTTTTAAAAAAATAGAATATAAAACAAAATTAAAATGTAGATATGAAAGAATAGATGCATTGAATGCTAATAATGTAAATATTAATGAATATAGTAATCTTACTATTGATGAAATGTGGAATTTTAGAAATAGTAAAAAAGCAGTTCCTGGTGAATTTGGATGTACATACTCACATCTAAAATCATTAAATAAATTTATAAATGATGTTGATAATAATGATGATTATGCATTCATTTGTGAAGATGATATTGACCTATTCAAGATTAATATAGAATTTTTTACATCTATGATTGTTAAGATAATTGAACATGTTAAAAAAACAGATATGGTTTCTATTTCATGTGTTGGAAGTCCTGTTATAATTAATCAATTAGTAGATAAGATAGAAAATCCTGTTTTTCTTGATTATAATTCAAACAAAGGTGGTTTGTATGGTACAGGATGTTATATAATTAGCAGAAAACTAGCTACTGAAATAGTATCTAAATATTGGAAGGATAATAAATTTATAATTCCAAAAGATCATAATTCTATAGCGGCAGATCATTTTTTGTATCCACTGTCAAGAACATCTTCATTTATGATACCATCCCTATTTACTATTAAAATAAATAATAATTCATATATTCACTCTGAACATGTTATGATGCAAGATAATGTCCAAAAGTTAATGTTTAAAATATGGAAAAAATTAAATTTAACAACTGATAAAAAAGTTTCGATAATATCAAATAATGATTGGGGTAAAAATTATTTTATAAATAATAAACTTGAAATTAATACTCCTACTGTAAGTACATATTTTTCACCAGAAGATTATATACTATTTATAGAAAATTTTGATGAATCAATTAAAAAAACACCAACCAAAAAAGAACAATCAAACACATGTTATCCAGTAGGATTAATCAAGTTAGAAAATGAAAATATAATAACAATACATTTTACTCAAGAAAGAAATTGGGAAGAAGCTATTAAAAATTGGGAATTAAGAAAAAGTAAATTACCTAAAAAATCTGATATATTATTTAAATTTTGTGACAGAGAGTTTAAAGGAAAATTTACAGAAAAATTACTAAAAAGATTTGTTGAAAGTAACCATTCTAAGAAAGTAGTATTTGTATCTGAATATTTTTCTTATGAAGATACAGGTTTGAGTAAAAATAAAATAATCAAGACAATACCATTTGATCTAAGTGATAAAGACAAAAAATCATCACCAAATGGTAATAAATTGTATCAAATTTGTGGTACTGTATAAATATATTTTTAAAAATTAAATAGAATTTTGATATTATTTAATTTTTAAAAATTATATAGAATTTTGATATTAACAATGTAGGTATCAAAATAAAATTAACAAAAATTGTCAATGCAATATTTAATGGGTCAACTAATAAATTTCCATAATTATATAAAACTAATGACAAAAATAATAATATTATTAAAACATCAATAAACTCTATTATCTCTAAATTATGATTATACCAACAACTATTAGAACAAAATTTACTTTTTAATGTTTTTTTATTACAAAATTTACATTCTTCTAAACAATAGCTAATTATAATATCATTTAATTCAAAAGGCAAATTTTTAAAATTCATTATTACTTAATTAGTTAAATTCTTTAAATTAATTTAGTTTCTATTAAATTTAATTAAACAGAAAAATAATTTTATATATATATGTTTGAAAAGATAAAAAAATGGGGAGAACATGAAATATATAATTATGATACCAACTCAAATAACTTTTTACAATTTTTTGAGAATTTATACACAACAAATGATTTAGAACAATTACATCATAAATCAGTTGATTTTAATAAATTGAAATACAAAGAAAATCTTCTAGATGATAGAGAAACAGATTTACATAGTAAATTTTATAAAAAGATAAAATCAGATAACGAATTCAAAGAACTGTATTGTAAATTTGTAAAAGATATTTATCAAAATTTCTTTCCTGAAGAGAAAATAATGATTTTTCAAAGTTTTCCAAGTGTTAGATTACAATTTGAAAATAGTATAGCTGTACCTCCACATTGTGATTCAGATGAATTAGGATGTCACCCTATTGGTGAAAAAAATTTCTTAGTTCCAATCACTAAAATGTTTAACTCGAATACTTTATATATAGAATCAGAACCTGGTAAAAAAGATTATCAACCTATAAATTTAGAATATGGAAATTTATTATATTTTAATGGAAACAAATGTATCCATTATAATGAAAGAAATAAAGAAGGAAAGTTGAGAATATCGTTAGATTTTAGAATTGTTAAACAAAAAGATTATATAGATTATGTAAAAAATGATAAAATTATGGAAACAAATCCAAGAAATCCAGATGGCACTATAACAAGATGTCCAGTAAAAATGTTAATTGGTGGATACTATCAATCTTGTTCCAGTAATGAATCATTAGGAAATATTATGAATTGGTATCACGATGTTAAGAATGTTATTATGCAGCATAGACCATTGTTTGGTAAACTAGAGGCAGAGGCTACATATAAATATATGTTAGAAGATAATTTTTTAACAGAACATAAAAAAACAAGAGAATTAGAAAATATGATTAGTAATTACCTGAAAACAAAACACTGCTTGATGACAACTAGTGGAACAAGTGCTATAATATTAGCATTGATGTCATTAGAATTAAATCATGGTGATAAAGTAATTGTACCTAACTATACAATGATTGCTACTATTAATTGTATAAAACATTTAGGTCTAGTTCCTATTATTGTTGATGTTGATTCGGATACTTACACTATTGATATTGATTCAATAAAACATATAATAGATGAAAGAACAAAAGCAATTATACATGTATCATTAAATAATAGATATAAAAAGTTAGAGGATTTAGTACTTTATTGCAAAAATAATAATATTTATTTAATTGAAGATTCTGCACAATCATTAGGATGTACTTATAAAGATAAAAATTTAGGTACTTTTGGTGATATTGGATGTTTTTCATTAAGTACTCCTAAAATTATTAGCACTGGTCAAGGTGGATTTGTTGTTTCAAATAATGACACACTTGTTGAAAAGATGAACATGATCAAAAATTTTGGTAGAAAAACCAGTGGTGAAGATAATTTTGAATCTTTTGGTTTGAATATGAAATTTACTGATTTACAAGCTGTTGTTGGTATAGAACAGATGAAACAATTAGACTCTCGAATTTCAAGAATGAAATTCATGTATAATCTTTACTATGATAAATTAAAAGACTTGGGAATAATATTAAAACCATTATCTAACACATGGATCCCTTGGTTTGTTGATATATATATTGATAATCGCGATGATCTTGTTGAATATTTAAATAAACATAATATTAAAACTAGACCAACCTATGGTGAAATTAATAAAACTACTATGTATTATTCAGAAGAAACACTGATAAATTCTAACTATGTTTCTACTAAAGGACTTTTTTTACCATCTTATATAACTCTTACAAACAATCAGATAGATTATATATGTAATATTATAAAATCATTTTTAGTAGATTCAAAAATATAATAGTTTTAACAACATATTTCTTTATTATAACTATTAGTTGATGCAAAAGAATCAAAATTATTACCTTTAACATTTACGGTATAATTATTTAATTTTCCTTCTTCCATTTTTAATAAATTTTCTTCTTTTTCACTAACTAATCCCAACTTTCTCATTTCTATATTTATAAATTTATCATCAATAGATTCAGTAAATTCATTATTATTTGTTTTTACATAATTAGTAAATATTTTCGAACTTACATATCCAATTAACATACCCGAACCAACTATAATTATTGCAGCCATTTTATATACTTATAATATACTTATCTAAAAATAAATAAATCAATTTTTTTATTTAATAAATTAATTAAACAACAATATCAAGTTGTTTTTTTATAAATTAATTAAACAACAATATCAAGTTGTTTTTTTATAAATTAATTAAACAACAACTTGATATTGTTGTTTACTTTTGTTTTTATTTTTGTTTCTCTTGTTTCTGCCATTATTTGACTTCATCTCCTTATTATCTGATTTCTTATCTTCCTCTTGTGTTTTAATACTTTTAGCAGCATTTTCTTTATTATCTTCGTTTACTTTTGTTGTATTAGTTTTCTTTAAAATTTTCTTTATTCTTATTTTTTTCTGATAGATTGGTACATTCTCTCTGTGATCTAATCCAAATGACTTGTATGTATCATTGAATGTCAATTCAGTAGTAAGATCATACACTTTATTAATCGCATGGATAGCCGCACCTGCAATATTATGATAAATATCTTTGACCATTGTAAAAAATTTATCAGGTTTGGCAAAGTTATCTTCTTCAACAATTTCTGTTAAAATTTTTAATCCTTCAGCATTAATCATAATATTATCTTTTTCGTCAATAATGTATGAATTGAGTATACTATCATTAACTGGTTTATTATTATCTTCATCATCTGAATCGTCTAATAGCAAACCATCAAGTGATATATCAACTTCATTATTATTTCCTTTTTTCAAATTATATCTTCTGTCACAAGTTTCAGTAAATTTCTGTTTTAAA
>Ga0066609_10000171_pt1 | contig 44949 bp, 29 predicted proteins | sample SaaInlV_DNA_150m_FD_60378 | JGI IMG/M metagenome (GOLD analysis project Ga0066609, IMG submission 60378) | Marine microbial communities from expanding oxygen minimum zones in the Saanich Inlet - SI075_LV_DNA_150m | ecosystem: Environmental > Aquatic > Marine > Unclassified | place: British...
TGTTAATCTTCCAGTTACAACCAAATTATCATTAATTGTTACTTCTGAATTTGTATTACCAATATTAATTGGAACTCCGAAATATTTAGTACCTATTGAAATACCATTTGTAGTATCAGAAGTATTAATATCGATTCTTGTTGTATCATCTACTGTAAGAATTCCTAATGGTGAATTTGTACCTAAACCTACATGTCCCTCTACAATTAATCCATTATTTGGTGCTTGGTTGTTTCCTGCATAAGTTTCACCAATTGTTACTCCACCTGAAATATCAACTTTACTTACTGGTGAATTTGTGCCAATACCAACTTGTCCTTCAACTATTAATCCATTAGAAGGAGCAATATCACTACCTGAATATGAAGATCCAATTGTAAGATTACCGTGAATATCTACTTTACTTTTAGGTGTTGTAGTACCTACACCAATTTTGCCTTCTACTAGTAATCCATTATTTGTTGCTGTTGAAACTGCAGCATATGAAGACCCAATTACCATATTTCCTAATACATCAACTTTATTTAAAGGTGATGATGTACCAATACCAAGTTTTCCATCTTCTGTCAATATTATTTGTTCTTGATTATTAATTCTTAATTGTATATTACCTCCTGAAATAGCATTTATTCTTGTATTACCAGTATTTGTTTGTTTTATTGAGAAATCGTTTGAATTATTGAAATCTAAATGTGAAAATGTAGCAGAATCAGAATGAGAAGAATTATAACCAATAGCAGCTCTTCCAAAGTAACTTGTTATATCTTTATTATAACCACCGTAAATAGTACCACTTACATCAAGCATAGCATTACCATCTGGAATATTATTACCAATACCTACTATTCCTTCAACTAATAAACCATTTATTGGAGCACTATTACTACCTGAATAGGAAGAACCAATTGTGACATTTCCTTCAATATCAACTTTACTTTGTGGAGTAACTGTACCTATTCCTATAGTACCTTCTACCAATAATCCATTTGCAGGTGCAGAATAAGATCCAGAATAAGAAGATCCAATTACTGCATTTCCAGTAATATCAACTTTATTTAGAGGATTATTAGTTCCTATTCCAAATCTTCCAATATTTGTTAATCTAATGTGTTCATTATCATTTATTCTTAATGTTATTTCTTTTCCAGTAGGTGCATTTAATTGTGTACTACCACTAGAAGTTTGTATTAATGAATAATTAGTAGAATTGTTTTGATCTATGTGTGCAAAAGAAGCTTCATCAGTATTTACTTGATTGTATCCAATTGCAGCTCTTCCAAAATAACTTGTAGTATCTGTATTATAGTTTCCTCTTATGTCCCCTCTTACATCTAACTTTGAAAGTGCTAGTGTAGTACCGATTCCAACATTACCTTCGACAATTAATCCATCTGTTGATGCAGAGTTAGAACCTGAATAAGAAGAACCAATAGTTACATTTCCTTCTACATCTAATTTACTTTGAGGAGTTGCTGTACCAATACCTACTGTACCTTCAACTAGTAAACCTTCAGATGGAGCAATGTTTACTCCTGCATAAGATGATCCAATTACAGTGTTTCCGCTTATATCTATCTTATTTTTAGGATCATTCGTACCTATACCAACTGATCCTTCAACAAGCATACCGCCAACTGGAGCTGCATTAGTACCTGAATAATTAGAACCAATAGTAATATTTCCTTCAATATCAACTTTACTTTGAGGAGTTGTTGTACCAATTCCTACTGTACCTTCTATTAACAAACCTTCTGCTGGAGCAGCAGTAATACCTGAATAAGAAGAACCAATAACCATATTTCCTTCAACGTCAACTTTACTTTGAGGAGTTGTTGTACCAATTCCGACTGTTCCTTCTACTAACAAACCTTCTGAAGGTGCTGAAGTTATTCCAGAATAAGAAGAACCTATAACCATATTTCCTTCTACATCAACTTTACTTTGTGGTGTAGAAGTACCTATACCTAGTTTTGCATCTGTTGTTAGTCTGATTTGTTCTGTATCATTAATTCTAATTGTTATTATTTGGTTAGCAGGAGCATTAATTAAAGTATCACCAGAAGAAGTTTGCATTAATGAATAATCTGAAGAATTATTTTTATCAAGATGAGAGAATGTAGCTGAATCATTATCGGATCCATTATAACCAATTGCTGCTCTTCCGAAATAACTTGTAATATCTTTATTGTAACCTCCATAAATAGTTCCACTGACATCAAGCATCGCATTTAAATCAGGAGTAACATTACCAATACCAACTTGTCCTTCTACTATCATACCACTAGTTGGTGCAGAATATATACCAGCATAATTATTACCTAGAGTCAAATTTCCCAAAATATCAGTTTTACTCTTTGGAAATGCGGTTCCAAAACCTACAGTTCCTTCTACTAATAATCCATTAATAGGTGATGTATAAACTCCAGAATAATTAGTACCAATAATTGCTGAACCAGTAACATCTAATTTATTTTTAGGAACAAATGTTCCTAATCCTAATGCACCTTCTACTAATAATCCACTAGTTGGTGCTATATTATTACCTGCATAATTAATACCAATAACTCCATTTCCTAGTATATCAAATTTATTTTTAGGATCATTAGTTCCTACTCCAATACTACCTTCTACTAATAAACCGTTTATTGGTGCAAAATCATTTCCAGAATATGTTGATCCAATAACAACATTTCCTTCGATATCTAACTTATTTTTTGGATTATTAGTTCCAATACCAACTGAACCTTCAACAATTAACCCTTCGTTAGGTGCACTGCTTTTTCCACCATAACTAGAACCAATCGCAGCACCACCTGACACATCTAGTTTATTAACTGAGTTAAAATGACCAATACTTAAATTACCTTCTACTAATAAACCATTTGTTGGTGCTGGTCTTAATCCAGAATACGAAGATCCTATAACTGCATTTCCTTCTACATCAAGTTTACTTTTAGGATTATTAGTACCAATGCCAACTGCTCCTTCTACTATTAAACCACTCGTTGGTGCAGTATATTTTCCTGCATAATTATCACCAATTGCAACACTACCACTAACATCCAAATAATTAGCTGGTGTAAAATTATTGATACCTAGTCTACCAATTGGGTCAATTTTTATTACAGGTACATCATTAAATCTAAAAGATATAAATGTATTAGAAGTAGCATTAATAATAGTTTCTCCTAAATTTGTTTGTCTAAAAGCATAATTAGTTGCATCATTTTTTAAAATATGTGAGAATGTAGCATTATCTGTTATTCCTGAATATCCAACAGCTGATCTTCCAAAATAACTTGTTGTATCAGTATTATAAGAGCCCCATATACTTCCACTAACATCTAGTTTTGCATTTGGATCTGGAGTATAATTACCAATTGCAGTTTGACCTTTTACTACTAAACCATCTGTCGGTGCATTTCTAAATCCTGAATAAGTATCATCACCTATCATTACACTTCCAGTAATATCTACTTTATTAGTTGTTATTAATGATGGAGTTCCTACTCCAACTTTACCTTCTACTATTAATCCACTTGATGAAGCTGGATAAACTCCAGAATAACTAGATCCAATAGTAACATTACCTTCAACGTCTAATTTACTTGATGGTTGAGAAGTACCAATACCGACTGCACCTTCAACTAATAGTCCTTCATTTGGAGCAGTTTTTAAACCAGAATAAGAAGATCCAATTACAACATTTCCTTCAACATCTAATTTATTTTTAGGAATAAAAGTTCCTATTCCTACACTACCTTCTATTAATGCTCCATCAACAGGTGCATGGTATTTACCTGCATAACCTTGACCAATTGAAATATTATTACTTATATCAAGACTGTTTAATGGAGTATTTGTATTTATACCTACCTTGTAATCAAGAGTTTTATTTCCCAAAATAATTGCATTAGAAAAATCAGTAAAAATATCATTACCAATTAATATTGTATTTGTAGAATTACTTGATACAAAAGAGTCACTACCAATAATAATATTATTATCGGAATTAGCTTTTGAATTATATCCAACTATAGTACTTCTATTAACTATATTTTCACCTGAAACATCAGAAGAAGAACCAATTATAGTATTAGAAATTCCAGTTGTATTATTATATCCAGATTCCCAACCTAATGAAGTATTATTACTAGCATTTGTTTTATATAATGATTGATAACCAATAGCAACATTATTAGATCCATCATTATTATACAATGAATAATTACCTAATGATATATTATTAGTTCCATCTTGATTTAATAACATAGATTTGTAACCAATTGATGTATTATTTTCTGAATTAGAACTAAATAAAGATTGATGACCTATAGCAATGTTAAAAGAAGAGTCATTTGAATATAAAGCTTCGTTACCTAATGCTATATTTCCTTCTCCATACATATTAGAATAAGAAGAAAGTTTACCAATATTAACATTATCAGATCCTGTTAAATTACTAAAACTAGCTTTATAACCAATTGCTGTATTATCTGAAACAATATTGTTGTATAATGATTGAGAACCAATTGCTAAATTAAAATTAGAATTAATATTTGAATGCAATGATTCAACACCAATAGATACATTATCTATACCATTTCTATTTGAATATGATGATTTAAATCCATATGCAGTATTATCATCAGATGTGTTCTTGTATAGTGATCTAAAACCTACTGCTGTATTTCTAGAATTATCTGAATTTAATAAAGCTTCTGCGCCTATACCAACATTAAATTCACCTTTTGTTGATAGTCTAGATGCTTTCCAGCCAATTGCAACATTAGAAGATCCATCTTTTGATGATTCCATTGCCATAAAACCAACTGCAGTATTGAATGAAGATTCATTTTCGTATAATGAATTTGAACCAAATGCTGTATTTTCAACACCATAAATATTTTGTCTCAATGCTTCATACCCCATAGCTGTATTATCTGTTCCACTAACATTAATAAATCCTGATCTAAAACCTACTGCTGTATTATTTGATTCACGAGTATTAAATAATGATTGAAACCCAACAGCAACATTATATGAATTATCATTATTAAATAATGCCCGATTACCTATAGCTACATTATGAGTACCATATAAATTTGAATAATTAGATTTCCATCCAATTGCAATATTTTCAGCTGCTTTATTATTATAGGCAGCATTATAACCAATAGCAATATTAAATGATGAATCATTCATATATAATGCTTTAGTACCAATTGCAATATTATCTTTACTAGCTAAATTATGATAACTTGCTTCTTGGCCAATTGCTATATTATCTGTTCCACTTACATTTTTATAAGAAGAATTATAACCTATTGCTATATTATCATTAATTTGATTATCATGTAAAGAATTATAGCCAATAGCTATATTTTTTGAACTATCATTTGAATATAAAGAATAATTTCCAATAGAAATATTTTCAGTTCCAGAAACATTTAAAAATGATGATTCTTTACCAATTGATACATTATTAGTTCCAGTTATATTTGAATAACTAGATTTCCAACCTATAGATGTATTGTCATCTGAATTATTACTGTATAATGATTGATAACCAATAGCAATATTATTGTCACCACTTAAATTTTTTAATAAAGAATAACTTCCTAGTGATGTATTAGTAGATCCATTAATTAAAAAGTGTGATGATTCAAAACCTATAGCTGTATTAAGATTACCTCCAACTAGATCTTTCAATGATCTTGCACCAAATGCAGTATTTTTATCACCATCATAAATAGAAGCCAATGAATTATAACCAACACCAGTATTGTACCAAATTCCGTCATGGTTAGTATCATTTGATTTCTCTCCAGAATTTAGTCCAACAAAAACATTACTTCTTTGATTTCCCGTACCTATATTCATTTTACCTTTAGTTAATCTAATTATTTTATCAACAGTTCCCCTAAATTGATTAGAAGAAACATCAGAATCATAATCATAAATTTTCATATTATTTGATAAATCAAATATAATATTCGAAGAGCTAAATGTTTGTACAGTATGATCAATTGGATAAGTTGAATATGACGGACCTTTGTATTTGTAGATTGGAGATGTATCAGATTCACCATCTATAAATGCAGTTAAATTTTTGTTTTCATCTAGGAATTCCAATCTAAGCCCTTTGAATTTATTAGCATTATATTCACCAGTATTTGAGTTATATATGATAACAGCTTGTAAATTATTAAAATCATGTATGTTATATAAATCAATTAATACATGATGTGTGCTATTATTTTGTGTTAATATATAATCACTAATTGAATTATTAATTAAGAATGTTGAAGGTTTATCATTTGAAGCACCTGTAGTTGTTATTAATTCAGTATCGAATTCCGAAACATAAGTAGAGGTAACATTTGATGCTTGACATATATTACTATTGTCTACCCAACATTGTAATTCCGATAAATTGATTGAAAAATCTAAATCTGATATTTCTGTAGTTTTGTTTCTTATTAAAATATATCTGAAGAAATAAGTATTTTCTTCTAGATCAACATTTAAATTACCATTAATATCCAAAGTATGTTGTGGATTAACATTAGCAATACCAACATTTTTATTACTAAGTAAAGTCATAACTTTATTGTCATCAAATAGATTATGGGCTAGATCAATATCTAATCTAGTTCTAGAAGTAGTCATAAAATTTTCATATCTTGACAGTGCAAATTTAGCTTTTGCTCCATGGGATACAGATTCTGTGCCATGTCTTAATAGATATAGTATGTCTTTAGGATCATTTATTGCTGTTCTAGAAGTTTTTGTTTCATTAATTATACTAACAGCATCAGTGTCGTAATTATAATTATTATCTGTAGCATATGCTAATGATCCACCAACTTGTAATTTTGTTACAAAAGGAGAATCTTTAGCCATTATTCCAACTTTATTATTAATTCTAGTTTCATTAGAAGAAAATTCAACGTATCTTATTGGATTAATATTAAGTTGATTTAATGTTGTTAAATCATTCGCATCTAATGGTGTTTCTCCAAAAATAAATGAATTGTGACTTTCATCCCAAATAATACAAGTATTATTAAGTTCAGTCCCCCTATTAAAAATAAATCCAGTATCAAAATCATTTGTAAAATTAGTATTAGAAGCATCTCTGCCAAGTTCAATGACTCTATCATGAAAAACCGAAACTTCGTTTTTAAATTCTGATGTTGTTCCAGTTACTTCAAGATTACCATGAATTCTTACATTACCACTAGAATCGACAAAAAATTTATCACTTAATAGTCCCATTGTATAAAATCTTGGTTCCAATAGACTTACTGAATTAATTATTACATTATTGCTTTCATCTACTTGAAATAGTAGATTATTCTTATTATTATCTAGTACAACCTCATAGTTTTGCCATGGACCGCTTGTAGAATCATTATAATGTTGTCTTGTCATTATAAGGATTGTAGAAAAAAAGTATTGTTTAAAAATAAAATTAACTTATACTTTTTACAGGGTGAAAATTTATTTTAATAAATGAATAAGCCATCAAGTTAATAAGTTTACATATTTTTTTAAAAATATTTTGAATTAACTTTTTTGATTCTATTTAAAATTATTTAAAGTTTTCGATTTTATTATTTTAATGATGGACATAAAAATAATTGATTTATTAGTTCTAGAGTTAAAGTTTAATATACCAGAAGATATTTTATCAAAAAATACATTTATTAGTTTAGATATAGAAAAATTTAAATTAGAAGAAATTAATAAAAGAAGAGAAAATAGCAGTAAACAGTTAATTGAATATGGAGACATTGAGAAATTTTTAAAGAGAATTAGTGTTAATAAAGAAAATTTAGAGATTATTGTTCTAGAAAATAAGGACGGAGTTGATGATCTTGAAGTAATTGAAGATATGAAAAGTTTATTTTTAGTTAGTAAAAAAAGTATACAAGATGAAAGTATAAATAATAAGATATTTTTGCATTATGACGAAAGTCATAATAAATATTTAGAAGAAAATGATGAAAAGATATTTGAAGATTCATTTAAAATGATTCAATACAATAATGTTATTAGAGCTATTGGTGAAGATAATTTCAAAGATATGAAAGAAAAAAGGTCACAATATACTCCATTATTTAACACAATAACAAAGGAAAACATTAAATTATTAAAAAATTCATTTAATGATCTAAAAGATACAGAATCTTATAAATTTGTAAATGATGATAGTTTAATGATATATTTACCAGATAATAGTTTAATAGAAATACCTACTAATATCTACGGCGAGTCTATTGATTTTGAATCAATTGATGTTACATTAAGATATCCAACTGAAGAAGAGTATGCTAATAACTGTATACATAATTGTTTAAAAGAAAGTAATAATAGTTTTGATCATAATTTAGAAAGAAAAGTTTTATATAAATATACGATTGAATCTAAAGATAATTGGACAAAAGATAATATTATTAATCATAATTCATCAAAGATTAATATTTCATTATATCCAAGAATTGTATTAGACAAAGATAATAATTTGACTACATCAAATCCAGTAGAAAAAAGAGAATATTATTTAAGATTATTTTATGGAATTAATAAAAAATTATTTGATGGAACTTATTTGGAAGATGGTGTATTTCAGTTATCAATTTGAGATTAATAGATTATAAGAAAATTCTATATCAAAAAACTTTTTTCTATTTTAGATTATAATGAGTTTAATTGATCCTGTAAAACAAGAAGAATCGTGTATGAAAATTCCTGTAATTAAAGATAAAATTATTTATGAGAAAAAGTTATCCAATTTCGTAAATGTTAAGATGAATGAATATAAAAATAACCAAAAAAAATTAAATAATCTTAGATCAGAATATGATAATTATTTAAAATTGAATATTGGTAAAAAAGAAAAAAATGTAGATAAAAGTTTCTTTGATATGAAATATGAAGGTAAAAGAAGAGAAATAAAATCACTATTTAATAAATTAGAGGAGACTTATATAAATAAAATTAATGAATTAGAATCAAACAGTTCTAAGAATTCTACAAATAATTCGATGGATGATAAGATATTTAAAGTTGAATCTAATGTTAAAGATAAATTTTTTCAAGAAAGTAATCAAGTAAAAGAATTAAAAGAAGAAATAAATAAAAAAGTAAATTTATTAAAAGTTAAAAAAGAAGAATATGATAATATGGACTATTTTATATTTAATATTCAAAACAAAATAAATAGTAACTTGAACTTACATAGAGAGTGTAAATTTAATTTTGATTTAAAAAATTGTAATTCTGATAATTACAATTATTTTATATTATTAGTATTATTAAATATAGTAACTGTAATTGGTTATCATTATTTATTTTAAGAATTCAATTTATAAGAAATGATATCTAAGTTTTTATATATGGAAATATTTTATAATACATCAGGATCAGTTATTGAGAAATTTACTGAATGCAAAGAATGTAAAGTACCAACTAATTGTATTGATTGCGGATGTGAAAAAAAATGTGATGAGTTGTGTAATAAGGAACTAAATTATAATAAAAGTATAAAAATTAACAAGACGAAAGTTAATAATTTTTTAAATTTATTAGAACTTGAAAATATTGAGGAATTTAATGAAAGACATACTCAAATAAAAAATGAAATTAGTGAATTAAAAAATAAAATAGATTTAGAAAAGAAGAATACAGTTCCTAAAAATTCTAATTTTAAAGAAATTGAGGAAATTAATCAATTCAATTTAAAAATTAAAGATCTTGACCAATGTAAAATTATTATTGAAGATTTGATGTTAAATTTTAATTTTACTGATGAAGAAATTGATATTAAAAATTTGGTAAGTAAAAATTTAAGAATTAAATTTAATCAATTTAGAGCTAAATATCATACACAATTAGAAAAAATAAGAAATAAATATAATATAAAAAATAAAGAAACAGATTCAACTAAAAGAGGAATATCTAACAAAGTTAAACAAAAAAAAGAATTATCAAATAAATTGTTTGAAGAATTGGAAAATATTGATATAAAGATATTTGAAATAAGAAAAAAAATAGCAGAAAAACAGAAAATTATTAATAGTAAAGCTAAAGTGGCTCAAGAATTATTAGATAATAGAGAAATAAAATGTAAAGAAAAAGTGTGTCCTACAAATTACTCTAGGCATATAAGAATATCTTTAGTTTTTCAAATTATAATTATGATAGCTATTGTTGTTAATAAAATTAACAGATAAATAGTTTTAATTTTCTAGATCTTTCTATATAGTAAAAATGGAAAATTATGATTGTTTTGGAAATTATTATAAGGATGATAAAATTATAGAAGGTTTTTCACATCATACATATACTGATAGATATTGTTTAGGAGATGGTTCACGTATTTATAAAAGAGTAAATCTTGAAAAAAAAGATTTATTAAAAAAAAATCCTTGTAATAGCTGTTGGTGTAAAAATAAAGAAAAGTTTAAAAAATTAGATGATCAACATAAATATTTGTATTGTAAAAAAGGAATGAAATCTAATGAAAATATAGCAAATACAATTGATGAAAGGAAAACTAAAATAAAGAAATATGAAAAAATATTATTTTTAAAAAAAAAATTAGAAAAAATAGAAAATAACCAAAAATTTTTTAAAGATATTGAAGATAGAAAAATAAAAGAAGTTGATGATAAAGATCTAAATTTAACATTTAATAAAAAAAAAAGTATGACTGAAAATACTTTAAATTATGATAAATTAATTAAAGAAAAAAAGAAACAATTAGAAGATAAACTGGTAATAGTTCTTGATGAAGAAGAAGAACAAGAAGAAAAAGATATAATATCAGAACAAAAAGAAATAGATGATATGAATAAAAAAGAATTAATTCTAATTAGGAAAAATAGTGACAAAATTATAAAAGACATTACAGAATTAAAATTAAATGAACAAGAAAAAAGTATGAATCTTATAAATTTAAATGAAGAACTAGAAGAGGAATTAGTAGAGGTTAAGAGACTAAAGAAGTTGTTTACTGATAATAAGGATAATTTAATGGAAACTAAAAATTTACTATTCAAATGTAATAATGTTGTTGCAGAAAAATTAGACTGTCCAAATTATAACATAACTTTTTTTGCAATTTTAATAGTTATGATTATTTACGTTGCTTATATGTACTTAAATTACTATGAGAAAGTATTCTCGTTTTAAATTATTATAATTAAATATATATGAAATTATTTTTTCTAAATTTTCATATATATGTCTATTCGTTTTTTATTAAATAATAATAACAAAAAAATAATTAAAAGTAAACAGTTTGGCAATAACGGTAATACTGAAATTATAAAATTAAATGAAATTACTACTAATATTGATACAAAAAAATATATTTCCGTAGGAAAAAATGATAAGATTGAAAAAGCAACTAATACTAATAATATCATAAATTATAATAACAATAAAAATAAACTATTAGAAGTAAGAAAACTAGAAAGACAAATTGTGATACAAAATAAGTATAAACAACATATAAAACTCTGTAATAATCAAAATATAGAAAACTCTAAAAATAATTTAATAGTAACGCCAGTGTATGGACTTGGTAATAGGTTAAGAGTTTTAGCTTCTGCATATAGCATTTGTAAGGAAAAAAAATTAAATTTAATTATAAATTGGATACCAGATAATCATTGTGATTGTAGTATTCATGATTTATTTAAAAATATAGATAATATTGGATTTGTAGTTAATGAAGAAATAAATATTGATTTATTAAAAGAAAATAATTACATGATTTATAATTATATAGAAACAGATAAAAATGGAAAAAATGATGAATTCATTAATTTTGATAATATTAGAGAAGTATACATAAAATCTAATTGTATTATTAATTCTAAATATTCTTTTACACATTACAATTCTTTTTTCAAAAATTTAGTATTTAGTGATGATGTAAATAAATTAATAAATAGTGTTGATACTAAAGATTGTATTGGTATGCATATTAGAATGGAAGGTGGAAGAGAATATTGTAATACTTCATATGATAATTATAAAAATTGGACAGAAGAAGAAACTAAATTAATGTTTGAAAATAGAGATAGATCACATATTGATTATTTTATTAATCAAATTAATATTATACTTAAAAAAGATTCAAATAAAAAATTTTTTATAGCAACAGATATGAAAATTAATTATGATAAATTGATTAAAATATATGGTAATGAAAAAATAACTATATTGAATAGAGATTTGTTTGATAGAAGTTCTAACCAAATTAAATATTCTTTAGCAGATATTATTCTTTTATCTAAATGTAATGAATTTTATGGATCATCATGGAGTTCTTTTAGTGAGATAGTTATTGCTTTTCAATGTAGATATCATAATAATAAAGTTATGAATATGCTATCTAATGATTTTCCAAGAGACTCTGTTATAATAAATTCAGATAAGATAGAATTAAATGGTTCGGAAAATGATAATATTTTTAATAATAAAAAATGTTATCATTCATATAAAAAATTAGTAGAAGAGTATGTGAAAATGAATGAAAAATTTAATAATTTTAATTTGATATTAAAAATTAATATTTATTGTTTGTTAGAAAACATAGATCTAGATCTACTTTTTGGTGATAATCAAAATCTAAAAAAGTTTGTATTAAATAAAGTATTTACTGAAAAAGAAATTAATGATGAATTGGAAGTTTCAATAAAAGATTTCTATAATAGTAAAAAATTTATTAGCAATAAGTACTTGTGTAATATAGGTTATTATTTAATTAATAAAAACGTACAAAATATCAATATTAATGTTGATTTATTTAAAAAGATAAAAAATATAATAGATTTGAATGCAAAAAATAATAAAGTGTTGGTAATCGGAAATGGTCCTTCAGCAAAAGATTTTAAATTTGATGATTATGAATCAAAAGCAGAGCTTATTACTAATAAAACTTCGTTTTATGATATTACATTAACAATGAATAATTTTTATAGATACAGTGAAAAAATAAATTGGTATTCAAATATTTATGTTAGTTTAGATGTTGTTGTAACAGAGTCAAATATTAAAAAAATAAAAGAAATGGTAGATAATAAAAAACATGAATTATATTATGTGGATGATATATTTTTGAAATTTTATCCAGAATATAAAGATAATGAAATAATTGTATTTAAATCAGAACTGAAAGATATCGATATAACTTTCTCAGATGAATCATTAGTTACAACAGGTAGTGATTCTGTAAGATTAATGTTAATATGTAATTTTTACAATATTAATATAATAGGCATTGATTGTAATTATAAAAGAGAAAATAATCAATTAATAGATGGTATGGAAGTAATAAAGACAACACATAATATTATTGAAGTAAAAGAAGATATAAATAATCCAAATTATTTTTTTGAAGGATATCATATTAAGGGTGATAGATTGAATTTTCCAGATTGTAGATTAAATGAAAATTTAAAAAAATATGGTAATGATTTACATTACTTATCATGGGTACAATTGGTTGGAGCAATTAAGAGTTTTAATAATTTTAATCATAAAAAAGTATATATAAAAAGTTTATCTAAAAATTATACCAGTTTTACAAATTTTATCAATAGTAATATAGATATGAAAAAAAATAAAGAAAATTTTACAAATTTTATCAATAGTAATATAGATATGAAAAAAAATAAAGAAAATTTTACAAATTATGATTTAATAGTAATTATATCTGTTTATAAACCAAAGATTTATTTTTGGAAATCATTAATTGAAAATATTAATTTATTAAACTATGATAATTACAAAATTAAAATTGTATTTGTTATTTTTGAAGAAAATTTAATTAATGACATTAATTTATCAGTTAATAAAGATAATGAAATTATAGTTCTCCCAAATTTAATTACCTTGTATGAGGCATGGAATCATGTTATTAATTTATATAAAAATGAGACTCTTTATTTTACAAATTGGAATATTGATGATAGAATAATACCTGATTTTTATAAGATAATGTTAGATTCAATAATTGCTGTCAATGGAGATGTAATATGTTCTCCTTCTCAAATTTACAAAGAAGAGATAGATTATGATAAATTAATTAAATTAGATAAAAAATTATCAAATCAAGCATTAAAAAATTATTGTGATTCTAAGATATATAGAATATCACCTTATGATATGATACATATTGAAAATAAAAAGGTTTACAAAAATAATCTTCCAAATTGTTTACCAATATTTTCATCAAAATTATTATTTAATTGTGAAACAGATATTTATTTTGATAATAATACATACGATATTTGTGGTGATTATAATTTTTGGGTAAGTAAAGTAATTGATGAAAATAATAAATTTTATTATTATAATGATATTTTATCTTATCAATTTATGGGAGATACATTATCTGCTGGATTTATGAATAATAATAATAATAAATATAAAACTTTTATTATAAATAATGAAAAATTGACTAAAAGACAAACAATTCATTCTACTTTCAATAATTTGGTTTACATTAATAATTTTTTCGATAAAGATATTGAAAATAGAATAACAATTGTCATACCAGTTTATAATGTAAGTTATGATATTATTGATAAATGTATTACAAATATTATTGTAAATGATGAATACCTAAATATAAATATAATTGTAGTATTTGATTCAGAAATAGTTGATTATAAAGAAGATATTATTCAAAAGTATAGTTTTCTAAAAAATGTAAAATTAATTTTTAATGATAGAAATTATGAAAGGTGTGTTAGTAGAAATATTGGGTTGGAACATACGATTACTAAATATGTTATGTTTCTTGATGTTGATGATATTTTAATAGTAAATAACTTAAATAATTTATTAGATTATATTAAAAAGGTTTCTGATTGTAATGTTGTTTGTGGTACTTTCAATGTAATATATTCTAATAAGAGGGAAGATATAGATTATAAAGAGACTGATATTGTAAATAATAGTGTAAAATTAATAAAAAATATTGAACTAGAATTTTTTAAAAGTGCCAATTTACAGATAGGTACATTACTATTTGATAGATATTTTTTGGTAAAAAATAAAATTTTTTGGAAAACTGATTTAAATCAATACAATATAATAAAAGCAGGAGAAGATATTGAATTTTTAACTGAAGTTGCGAAGATATCTAAAATTCATCTATTAAATGTAAGGTTAATAAATTATGTAAAATGGGAAGGTTCATCTTCACATTTTCACAGATGTTTAAGTATTTATGAAGTGATTGAAAGAAGACAGCGTATATTCGATTATTTAGAGAATGATGGATATTTAAAATTATATATTTTAAGTATAATTGAAAATAATGATATCAGTAATGTATTTAATAATAAATTTATTGATTTTTATAGTAATATTGAATATAATATAAATGATATCGAAAAAACAATAAGTAACTTGATACAAGAATTTAGTAATATTAAATTACATGTAAAGAGTAAATATATTAAAGATTTAGGATATTATTTAATGAAAAAAAATATTAAAAATATTAATTGTATTAATGAAGATTTATATAAAAAAGTATTAAGTATTATTGATAGCAAATTTAATGATAAAAAAGTTTTAATTATGGGTAGCGGACCTTCACTAAAAAATTTTAATTTTAGAAATTATGATATTACAATTACAATGAATAATTTTTATAGATATAGTGAAGAAATTAATTGGTATTCAAATATTTATGTTAGTATGGATAGTATTGTAACAAAAAGTAATTGTGATAAAATTAAAAATATGATCGATAATAAAAAACATGAATTATACTATTTATCTGATAATTTTCACGAAATATTTCCTGAATATAAATATAATGATTCAGTTTTATATTTAAGTAATTTAGAAAAATATCATTTTAAATGTTTTGGTAAACAAATTATAACAACAGGATCAGATTCTGCAAGATTATTAATAATGGGAAATTATACAAATATTAATTTAATAGGAATTGATTGCAATTATAATTTAGATAGAAATCAAAAACTTGATGGTGTTGAGGAAATTAAAAACGGAGATAGTAAAATTTTAAAAGTAAGCAAAAAAATAGAAAATAATAAAAATTATTTTTTTAATAATTATCAATTGGAGGGTGATACGTTTAATTATCCTGATCCTTTAATAAAAGAACATTTAGAAAAATATGGAAAAGATTTACATTATCTTGCATGGGAACAATTAGATGGTGATCTTAAAAATTACAATAAAAATTATAATAATAAAATAATAATAAATAATTTATCTTCAATATCAAAAATTAAAAATTTATTCAAATAATTTTTTCTTTATTAATATATATATAAAATTATGAATAAAGAAAATTTTGATGAAGAAACATATCAATTTAATACCGTTTATGAAGATGAAAAAATAAAAATTTTTAGTATATGTGGGACAGCTTGGATAGATAAATTTCAATATATTTCAAAAAAATTAAGAAAAAATCATTATATATTTACAATGGATTGGTGTAGTACTGAAAATAATTCACACGAAAATCCATTACAATTAATAAAAAACTGTGAATATCCAGAAAATATTATTTTTATGTCTAGTGTACCATCATCACATAAAAAAAGAATAGAAAATGGATTTAATTCTATTATATGTAATCATAATACATTTATAAATACTAATATTTATGATATAAAATCTGAATTTAAAAAAGAATATAATATGATAATTAATTCAAGAGCAAAAGAATGGAAAAATATATATTTAGCAAAAGAAGTAGATAATACAGCTTTAATTGTAAATAGATGGAATATTGAAAGTCATTGGGGAAATAATTCAGATGATTATTTAAATCTTAAATATTCATACTTAAATGATTGTAAATTAAATCAAATTCAAGTATCTGAAAAAATGAATCAATCATTCACAGGCGGTATATTTTCTTTTAAAGAAGGTGCTTGTTATAGTTCAAGTGAATATTTATTATGTGGTATTCCAGTTGTATCCACAAAATCATTGGGAGGAAGAGATGTTTACTATAATGAATATAATTCGATAATAGTTGAACCGAATGAAATGGAAGTAAAATATGCTTGTGAAAAATTAATAAGAGAAAAAAAAGATCCTAAAGAGATAAGAAATAGTCATCTAGAAATTACGAAAGAACACGAAAATAATTTAATAAATGAATTTCAAAAAATTTTTGATGAAAATGATATTAATAAAAAAGCATCAGAATGGTTTTATGAAAATAAAAATTCAAAATGGTTGGAACAACCTAATCATTTTATGAAAGCTGAGGGATGTGCAAAAAAAATAAAAGATATTATAAAAATATTAAATTAATGTATTAAAAAATAAAAGATATTATAAAATTATTAAATTAACCTATCAAAATAAAAAATATAATCATATTATATATAATATGATTATAATTTTATTTACTCCATATAAAACCGGGTCTACAAATATATTCTTCAAATTTAAAGAAAATAACTGTAATTGCATATATGAAGAAGAGCTTTTAAATAATTTAAATTTTAGTTTACCTTCTGATAAAATTAGTGTTATTAAAATGCATAGCAAAGATAAATTTAGTTTAAAATATAAATTAGACAAATTGAAATTAGAACCAGATCTAATTATTACTTGTGTACGAAATTTGGATGAAATTTATATAAGTGGATATTATCAAAATCTATTTTTAAAAGTAAGTAATGATTATGTTACATATCCATACCACTTAGGTAAAAAAGAAGAATATAAAGAAAAAAAATTAGATTTTTTTATTGATCATTTTAAATCATTTGATTGGACTTTATTTAAACATTTATCCGTAGACGAGAATTTTAAACAAATAGAGGAATGTTATAATATAAATTTATGGGAAAAAAATTTTGATATTGAAAAAGGATATGAATTTTACGATAATATTTTATTAATAAAATGTGAGAATGTAGATAGTATAATAGATATAGTTAATAATAAATTTAATTTGAAATTAGAAAATAAATCAAAATTTAAACGTGAAACTGTTGATGAACTATATAAAAACATCAAAAAGGAAATATTAAATTCAACACTTTTCTGTAACTTAAAATATTATATTGAATTTAAAAAAGTTAATGAAAAGTTTTATTATAGTAGTATATTTTCTGTTAAAGATTCAATAGAAAATAAAAAAAAATATTAAATTCATTAATAAATAAATACCCAATTAAAACAAGTTCCGCAGGATGTTCTTTTGATGGACAAATTGCAGATACTAATGCAATAAATTTAAGTTATCAATTACAAGATTTAGATTTTTATAATTATAATATAAATAGATTGCCAGGTACAAAATACTATATATTTGGAAATGTTCCAAAAAACTATGATGTAGTTATTCTAAGTGCTGCACAATTAACTGGTAGATTTTGTAAAGTAAGTTTAGCAGATCATATAACAAAACATTTTGGATTAAAATGTTTAAATTTATCAATAGGTGGTGTATCTGCAAATTATTATAATAACGAAGTTTTTTATGAAATTATTAATAAATCTAAAATTGTGTTGTTAAATATATTTTCAGGTAGAAGTGTTAAAAGTAAATATTATGATTGTATTGGAGACTGTATTTATATTGACAAAAAGACTAATGATAAAATATATTGGTATGATGCATTTAAAAAAATGTCAAAATCACTTACTTTAGAAGAATTAGATGCAATAATTGAAGAAATGAATATTTCTTGGTTAAATGAATATAATATTTTACTCGATAACATAAAAATTCCAGTATTATTTACATGTTTTAATAAAATTCCCAATTATAATTTTTCATTTAATAATGAAAAAAAAATAATAAATAGTGGAGCATTTCCTCAGTTAGTTAAAAATAGTTATTATAAAAAATTACTAAAAAGAATTGATTACTCGATAGAATATGAAGCTAGTGGTATTAATACTTTAGGTAATTTTGTTGATAAATACTATCCTACAAATGAAAATATTAATGATTTGTTTCATTTGGTTAAAGATAAGATATATCAAATTTTTATAGATAATTTATCAAATAACTATTTATTTTCTCATTTTAAGTTATCACAGTCCTACAAATATATTAATGAATTAATTAATTCTGATAATTATAAAGAATTTGTACTTAGTAAATTTAATGTGGATGATTCTATAAATGAAAATGCTGAGTTACTTATACCAAAAATTATTCATCAGACAGGTCCAGATAATTATAAAGAAAATGAATTAAGTGTTAAATCTATTGAAAGTTTTAAAAGTGTATATAATGATTGGGAACATAAATTTTGGACCGATAATGATATAGAAAAGTTTATTAAAGAAGAATTTGAATGGTTTTATGATTGCTGGAAAAATTTACCATATCCAATTATGAAATTTGATGCTGTCAGATATTGTTGGTTATATAAGTTTGGAGGAATGTATACAGATATAGATACGGAACCTGGAATAAGAAATGATAAATATTTAACAGGAAAAGAAGTAATATTAATCATAAATAGAGAAAAGATATTTAATGAGAATAGATTTGATGAGTTACATGTTGATAATTGGTGGATGTGTAGTTCACCCAATCAAGAAATATGGTTAGATATGATTCATTATATTAAAAATTATAATCATAATTATGGTAAACATTTTGATATATTATATAGAACAGGTCCCTATGGTTTGGGATTAGTTGTAGCAAATTATATTATGAAAAATGGAGATGAAAAAATAAAGTTCTTATCAAGAGATAAGAGTAATGCTTTATTAAGAGAATCAAGGACTAATATTGATAAAACATATTTAATAGTTCATAGGTCAGAAGGTTCTTGGGTTAAAAAGATATAAAATTAATTTGTAATTATTATCTTTAAAAAATATTTAAAAATAATAATTTATACCACTTATATTTTTTTATATAATTTATATTAATATAAAATGTGTGATGAAACTAAACTAATTTATAATGTCATTCATGATAAATATACTTGTGGAACTATGATTGATGTTGGTGCATTTTCAGGAGGTACTTGTAAAAAATTTGTTTTACTTGATTGGAATGTGTTTGCTTTTGAACCAAACCCAGAAAGATACCAATATATAGAAGAATACTTAGAAAAAAATCCAGATAAAAATAAATATTTAACTTTAGAGAAAAAATGTGTAAATGATAAAGAAGAAGATAATTTAACTTTTTATTTAAGCGATGTTTCAAAAGGAATATCTTCATTAACAGATTTTCATTCTTCTCATCAACTTGCTAGTTTTACAGTTTCATCTGTAAGGTTAGATAATTACATGAAAAGTAAAAATATAAATCATGTAAATTTTCTTAAAATTGATACTGAAGGACATGATTATTTTGTATTAAAAAGCTATCCTTGGGATTTGGATAAGCCAGATGTTATTGAATGTGAATTTGAAGATTTAAAAACAGAAATAAAGTTAAATTATGTATGGAAAGATATGGCTGAATATTTAGTAAATTTAGGATATAATGTAATTATATCTGAATGGTACCCTATTGAAAGATACGGAATAACTCACAAATGGCGTGGTTTAAAAGAATATCCTTGTGAATTAGATGATAAAAATGCATGGGGTAATTTTATATGCTTTCAAGATAAAATATTATTCGAGGAATTTAAAGAAAAGAATAAAAATGATTTTATTTAAAAAAACTATTAAATTAAAATAGGTTAACAAAAACATTAATAAATTTAAAAATTATTTTTAATTTATTTGTGGTTTAAAAATAAAAGATGTTATAAAATTTTATTAAACTGTAAAGAAAATTTAATAGACTTCTATAGTAAATTTTGATTTGAAAATAAAAACTTAGAAATGAGTTTATATTTGGTCTAAAAAGTTATTGATAGCATGTAGATGAAATTCTTTGAAATCAGTTTTAATAAATGGATTCTTAATAAATTCTTTTAAATTACTTTCATTTAATATAATTATATCATCATTAACATAAAATGAATAAATATTGGTAAACTTGTTGTTAATATTAATAAAACAACAAGGAACATTATTTATTATACTTTCATAATATGTGGTTGTTCCTAGACCAAATGTCATAATACTATTGTTAATGACTTCTTTATTAGTTAATTTATCATTAAAAATAATTCTATCATTATTTATGAAATAATCTTTAGTTGATTCAATCATATTTACTGATGTTCTTGGATGGAATCTAATTAAAATTTTAAATTCTTTTGTACTTCTTTCAATTAGATTAATAAGATCATAACTATTTTGAAAGTTTAATAATTCAATATCCATATTTTTATCATCTGGAGATAAAAATATTGTATAATATTCTATATATAAATCTTTTGATTCTTCTATTGAAAAGTCATTTATTAATTTATTATAAAATGTATCTCCGATAACTATTGGTTCAAAATTAAATTTAGACTTTATTTCATTTTTACATTCATTATTACATACTAATACTAGATTAAAGTCTAATTTATCAATACCATCTAGTCTTTTTCCTATTAAATTTTCAATATAAAGTATTGAAAAATCGTGTTTTTTTTCTGTCTTAACTTCTATTTGGTTAGTACTTAATCCATAAACTCCAATATCACCATCGAAAACATTTCTTTCTTTCATAGAAATTAAATTATATTCATATTTATTGTATTTTATTAATTTCATATGTTCAACTATAGCATTAAAGTGATTAAAAGTACTTGGATCATGAAAGAAAAAATTAATTTTTTTCATAATAATATAATTCTATGTAGATTATAAAAAAATTAATCAATAATTTTTAAAAATTTAGCAATTTGATTGATTGCTATGTGACTTGTATTATCAACAGCTTCAATTGTATTAGAACCATTATGTGATCCATAGAAATTTTGAGGGAAATTTCTTAATTTTGAATCTAGTGGTAGAGGTTCAATTTCAAAAACATCAGTACCTAATGCACTAATAAATTCATCTTCTAAAAGTTCAATGACATCATCTTCATTTACAACAGGGCCTCTAGCAACATTAATTATTTTTACTCCTTTTTTAGATTTTAAAATATTTTCCTTATTAATCAAATGCTTAGTAAATTTATTCAAAGCACATGTAGTAACAATAAAATCTGAGTTATCTAATGCATCATCTAAATTAGTTATATTAACATCTTGTAAAATATTTGGAACAATAATATCTTTATTGTAATTGCATATAATTTTTCCATTAACTTTTTCAAAACCAGGATCGCTTACATAAACATCCAAGTTAAATGCTAATAATTTTCTAGCGGTACATCTTCCAATATCACCAAACCCTATTAAACATACTTTTTTACCAGTTAATGAATTACCAGCTGGTTTATACCAATTTCCTTTTTTTGTTTCACTGTTAATATCGTGTAATTTCCTTGTTAAATTTAATAGCATACCAATTGCTACATCTGATACTTCTTCACCAAAAACATTTGGAACATTAGTAATTGGAATATTTAATTCTTTACAAGCTTCAAAATCAACATTATCAACACCAACGCCCCATTTAACAGCAGCTTTTAGTTTTCCTTTTTTACCTTCTTCAAAAACAATTCTATCTGCAGGGTCATCACCAATAATCCATCCATCGTATTTTGGAACTAAATTAATTAATTCTTCTACCGTTAATACTTGCGTAAATTTTGGACAATAAAATTCTAAATTATATTTTTCAAATAAATCTTTATAATTTTCAATCATATTAATCATAGGAGGACATGTTACCAATATCTTCATAACTATAATAGTTTATACTATATTTATTTAGTGGTTGAAACTAATAGGTTTTATTTAATTCCTTATTTTCAACATATTTAATAATAGATGAGTATGCTTTGTGTTCAGTGTAAAACCATTTAATAAATTCTATTGGATTGTTTATTTTATTTACTATATTTTTTACGAAATTAATTTTACTTTCTTCTTCTCTGGTTGTTCTAATAATATAGGTATCATTATCAAGATTTGATTCTATAGATAGATATGAAATTTCTTTATTTTGATTAAATAATTTATTAAAATAATTAAAAATTTCTTTTGATCTTGATATATGAAAATCAGATGTAATAACTGTAAATTTTTTTAAATTTAAATGGTTTATATAATTTGTAAATGCAAAAAATCCATTTGCAATTGTATCATAAGATGACCATTCTCTCAAAATTAAGTTTGAATTAACTCCATTTTTATTTAAATATAATGCACAACTTGTACTTTCATGAATAATAAAACCATCTTTATTTAAAAATGGAGCTTTGTGGTAAGTACCACCACCTAAAACTAAAATATGAGATTTTTTATTATTATATAATTCTATTGCTTTATCTAATCTTTTTTTGACAAATTCATGAGGTTCTCCATTTTCTTGTAATCCACCAGCTAATACACAAATTAAAATTTCTATATTATTGTGTTGGTTTTCGCTTAATGCATCTAATTTTTGTACAGAATTTAATTTTTCCCAAGAATTATCCATTATTAAGTAATCTTATATATTTTAAATATAGTGTATAAAAAAATATATAATATAATTTAATGAGTATTTGTGCTATCTTGCCAATTAAACACAAATCATCTAGAGTACCAGGAAAAAATTATAGAGATTTTAATGGAAAACCTTTATTTACAATTATTTTAGATACATTAATTAATTGTAAAATTTTTAAAGAAATTATTATTGATACAAATAGCGGAATAGTTAAAGATATAGTTAAAAGAGATTATAAAAATTTTTCAATAAGAATATACGATAGACCGGAACATTTATGGGATGGTGATATTCCTATGAATATAATATTAGAAAATGTAATATCATCTATGAATTTAAACCATGACTTGTATTTACAAACACATACTACTAATCCTCTTTTAAGCAAAGAGACAATTTTAGATAGTATTAATACATTTAAGCTAAAACAAAAAGAAGAATTTGATTCATTATTTAGTGTAAAGAAATTACAAACAAGATTATATAGAAATGAAAATGACAAAGTTATTGCATTAAATCATAATCCAAATGAATTATTGCCTACACAAGATTTAGAACCACTTTATGAAGAAAATTCATGTATTTTTATTTTTAAGAAAGATATATTAATTAAAAAGAAACATAGAATAGGATACAAACCTTTTATGTATATAATGGATGATATACAATCTTCAGATATAGATATTGAAACAGATTTTATAATTGCCGAGAGTTTACATAAATGTATGGTTATTGATAAAAAAAATAAAGATAAAGTAGTGTTGGTAACCGGTGCATCTGGAGGTATAGGTTCATCGATATGTAAAAGATTTAAAACTGATGGATGGACAGTAATTGGAACTGCAACACAAGAAAATCATATAAGTGAATATATTGATATGTATATCCAAGCAGATATTACAAAAGAAAAATCAATTAAAAATTTAATAGATACAATTAAAACTAAATATACTAAAATAACATGCTTAGTTAATAATGCAGCATCTCAAATTTGTAAACCAATTTGGGAAATGGAAGAAAGTGAATGGGATCATGTATTTAATTGTAATATTAAATCTGTTTATCTATTTGTTAAAAATATTTTGGATTTAATGAAAAACAATGATTCATCTATAATTAATATAGGGTCAGTACACAGTGTATGTACTTCTGATGAAATTGCTGCTTATGCAACTACAAAAGCTGCTTTAGTTGGTTTAACCAGAAATTTAGCAATTGAATTATCAAAATTTGATATTAGAGTCAATTGTATTTCACCAGGAGCAGTAGATACTGAAATGTTAAGAAGTGGTTTATTAAGGGGACATGTAGGAAAAGGAACTCCAGAGGAATTAGTAAATAATTTAGGTAAAACACATTTATTAGGAAAAGTCGGTCAACCAATTGAAATTGCTAATTTAGTTAAATTTGTAGCTGATAATGAAAACGGTAAGTTTATTAATGGGTCTAATATTTTGATTGATGGAGGTGCTTCAATTAAGTTATCTACTGAATAATTAAAATATTAAGAATATATATAAAATATTAAGAATATATATAAAATATTAAGAATATATTATATATATTATATTATATTATATGAAAATTGCACTAATAACGGGAATTACTGGTCAAGATGGATCTTATCTAGCAGAATTACTTCTTGATAAAAATTATATTGTGTGGGGAATATTAAGAAGAAGTTCTGATATTAATACAAATAGAATCGATCATTTATATTCAAATAAAAATTTGATTTTAAGATATGGAGATATGACAGATAGTTCAAATTTATTAAACATTGTTAATGAAATAAAAAATACTTATGAATTAAATATATTAGAAATATATAATCTTGCGGCAATGAGTCATGTAAAAGTTTCATTTGAAATGCCAGAATATACTGCAGATGCAGATGGAGCAGGTGTACTGAGATTATTAGAAGCTATAAGAAGCTCTGGAATTCAAGATAAATGTAGATTCTATCAAGCATCAACTTCAGAGTTATATGGATTAGTTCAAGAAGTCCCACAAACAGAAAAAACTCCATTTTATCCAAGGTCTCCATACGGAGTTGCAAAACTATACGGATTTTGGATCACTAAAAATTATAGAGAGTCATATAATATGTTTGCGTGTAATGGTATTTTATTCAATCATGAAAGTCCTAGAAGAGGGCCAACATTTGTTACTAGAAAGATTACTAGAGGATTAAATATGATATTAAAAGGTGAGAGAGATTCTTTGATTTTGGGTAATTTAGAAGCTAAAAGAGATTGGGGTCATGCTAAAGATTATGTTGAAGGGATGTGGAGAATGTTACAAGCTGAAAAGCCTGATGATTTTGTAATATCAACTAATGAATTTCATTCAGTAAGAGAATTTATCGAAAAATCATTTTTATTGAAAGGATTTGATATAAAATGGAAAGGTGAAGGTTTAAATGAAATTGGTTATGATTTGAAAACAGGAAGAGAATTAATATTTGTATCAGAAAAATATTTTAGACCTGCAGAAGTTGAAGAATTATTAGGTGATTCTACTAAAATAAGAAACGAATTAAACTGGAATCCTGTATATTCATTTGATGAATTAGTTAAAGAAATGGTTGATCAAGATTGCTTATAATTTGCTTCTTATTATAATATTTTCAATGTAAAATTTTTTATTTAATGATATTTTTTATATTATTTCAATTAGAAAAAATATTTTATATTTTTGTTGCTATAAATAAAATTACTTCCTACATTTATCTAAATTTTCAACAAACCAGTCTACACTTTTTTTAATTCCTTCTTCTATACCAATAAATTTATATTCACCATATAAATTCATTAGTTTACCATTATCTGCAGTTTTCTTAAATTGACCATCTGAAAATGAACTATCAAATTCTATCATATGTTCATAATCATATGCCTTGGCAATTTGTCTAGCTATACATTCTATACTTACTTCATCTTTCTCTCCAACTGATAATATTATAGAATCTTTTTCATTATATTTATCTAAAACCCAAATAATTAATTTAGCCAAATCTTGAGAATAAATAAATTGTCTTAAAGGTTTTCCTGTTCCTCTGACAGTAAATTTCTCTTTTTTTTGTTTACATAGGTAACATCTATGTATTAAAGCAGGAATAACATGACCATCTTCTAATGAATAGTTATCATTTTCACCGTATATATTGGTTGGAATAACACAAATGAAATTATCACCATATTGCTCTTGATATGCTTTACTGTGTATTTCCAACATTCTTTTTGCGTAAGCATATGCATCATTAGAATTGTGAGGAGGACCATTATGTAACATTTTTTCATTAATTGGATAAGTTGTTTTATCAGGAAATATACAAGTAGATAAACAACTAACAACTTTCTTTACTTTCAACTCATGACATACTTTTAAAACGTTATAATTCATTAAAAGATTTTTTTCTAACATATCAACTTTATAATTCATATTTTTAAATAATCCTCCAACATATGCTGCTAAGTGAATTACATAATCAGGATTATATTCTTTAAAATATTCATATGTTGTTTTGTAGTTTGTTAAATCACAATCTTTTGATGACAAAAAATTAAATTGATAATTACATGTATTTTTTATAGATTTAATTCCATAACCAACCATACCTGAACCACCTGTTACGATGATTTTCATATATATTAAAATAGAATAATTTTTATATTCAACCGGAATAATAAAATGTAGTTTATTAAGAAGACATGTATTACAAAGTTATTCTGACAAAAATAGTAATTAATTTAAGTAAAATATATTTATTAAGAAGGTATATTATCAATTGAAATTGAAGGAGATTCATCTATTAAGTTATCAACATAATAATTAAAAATCTAGTTATTATATATTAAATAATGTCTAAATACAATATTTATGTAGTAGGGTCAGGATGGGGAAGTTCAAGTTTTGTAAAGAATGTTGATACAAATAAATATGAAGTAACTGTAGTATCCCTATCTAATAATTTTACTTATACACCTTTGTTAGCAAATCAGATTAAAGATGAAAATAATCTGGAAATTGATATTAGGAGTTTAAATAATATTAATTATAAAAAAGGTAAAGTAGTAAATGTTAATTTCAAAGAAAATAAATTAATTACTGATAATACTGAGTATTCATATGATTATTTAGTTTTATCACACGGATCAGAAATAAATACATTTGGAATTGATGGAGTGAATGAAAACTGTTATTTTATAAAATCTACAGAAGATGCTTCTAAAATAAAATGTAAATTAAATGAATTACCATCAGGATCAAAAATAGCAGTTATAGGTTGTAGTTTAACTGGGTCTGAAATAATAGGAAATCTAATTGATTATAAAAAATTTAATATTTATGCTGTTGATGGATTAAATAGACCACTGTCTACTTTTAATAATCAGATATCGAATTATGCATTAAATTTATGGAAAATTAATAGTGTAAACTTATATTTTAGTAATTTTGTGAATAAAATGGATAAGAATAAAATTTATTTTAAAAGTGAAACTGTAGATTATGATATGGCTATATGGTGTGGTGGTATAAAAATTTCAAAATTAAGTAATTATATAAATAAATTATTGAATTTAGAATGTAAATTTGGTATTCCTGTTAATAAAAATTTAAAAGTATCAAATACAAATAATGTATATGCAATAGGAGATTGTGCTTATTCAAATAATCCTCCTACTGCTCAAGTTGCATCTCAACAAGGAAGATATTTAGCTAAATATTTTAATAATAATTTTAATGGAAATGATTTTAAATTTAATAATAAAGGTCAAATATGTTATATAGGAAATGGCATTAGTGTTTATCAAAATAATAAAATTTATTTTACAGGAAAATTAACAGGATATTTTAATAAAGTAGTTCATCTTTATAATTCAATTAATTTAAAACAATCAATAAATTTATTTTTCAATAAATATAAATGATTAGGATTGTATGAAAAAATTTATACTCTACCAAAGTCATCTTCATATCTGATGATATCATCTTCACCTAGATAATCACCAATTTGAGTTTCAATAAACTCAACCATTTCTTTACCAATATTTTCCATTCTATGTAAAACACTGATTGGAATATATATAGATTGATTAGGATGTAATATATGAAAATCTTGACCAACTTGTACTTTAGCTTGTCCTTTTACAATAACCCAATGTTCAGATCTTTGATTATGACTTTGTAAAGATAGTCTTTTACCAGGGTATACACCTATTCTTTTAACTTTTGATCCACTATGATCATCTCCGTCAATATTAATATACCATCCCCAAGGTCTATAAGCTTTTGCATGTATTTTTGTTTCGCATCTATTTTCATCTTTTAATTCTTTAACAAATAATTTAACATCTTGACTCCTTTCTTTGTCAGCTATAAATAAAGTGTCTCTAGTATCAACAATAATTAAATTATTGATACCTAAAGTAGTAACAAGTTTATTTTCTGATTTAATTAAAGAATTAGTTGTATCAATACATTTTATGTCACCATCAATTACATTATTGTTGTTGTCCTTCGGAAGAAAGTCGTGCAATGATTTAAATGATCCTATATCACTCCATAGACCATCGTACATAATAACTTTCCCAGTTTTATGGTATTCCATTACTGCATAATCAATAGATTCATCTTTTACATTTGAAAAATAATCTTTATTTAATAATATTTCTTTTTTTTGTAATAAATTATTTCCAGAGTGATTAATAGTAATTAATACAGAATTATAAATGTCGGTAGCATTCTTTTTTAGTTCATTCGTCATAATTTCATTACTAAATAAAAAGTTTCCTGAATTCCATAGATGGTTTCCATTTTTAAAATAAGTTTCTGCGGTTTCTTTATCTGGTTTTTCAACAAATTTTATTAAATCATTATCTTTTATGTGTAAATATCCATATCCAGTTTCAGGATAAGTAGGTTTTATTCCAAAAACTACAATTCCGTTATCTATAAAACTTAAACCTTTATTTACACTTTCTGTGAATTTTTTATCATTCCACATATGATCTGATGACATTACTAGTAAATTATCTGTTGGATCAGATAACAAACAAGCTGTAGTAATAGCAGCACAAGTGTTTTTACCAAATGGTTCTCCAACTATCTTATAATTATCTATACCCAATTCTTCTAATTGTTGTTTGGCAATAAACATATGTTGTTCATTACAAATAATTATTAGGTTTTTATATTCTAAATTTTCAACACGAAGACAAGTTAATTGGAACATAGTGTATTCTTTTTGGGTTAAATTTAGAAATTGTTTAGGTAATTTTTCTCTGGACAAAGGCCATAATCTGGTACCATTACCACCACACATTATAACAATGTTAAGCATTATATATAAATCTTAATAATATATTTTTAATGTAAACTTTAAATTATTTTCTATAATTTTGTATATGAATAATTATTGTGTGTTTGAAGATAAAAATGCAGTTGATCCTATAAAATCTAATAATTGCAATTGTGATGATTATTGTCCTACAAAAGAATGTTTAGAATTTATTAGTAATCACAAAAGCGATGGTAAAAAAATAAATATGAAAGAGATTGACGATGTTATTTCAAAAAATAATATTATAAAATTGGAAAAGATTATTGGTGATAAAAAAGTAGTGATGAAAGAGAAATCAGAAATTTTAAAAAAAGATCCAAAAAAAGCAAAAATGTATGCAAAAAATTTATTAGATAATTCATACAATGAATCTAAATTTAATGAGATGAAAGAAAAGAAGCTTGAAACTATTAAAGATTATGATAAATTTTTAAGTATTTTAGATGATAAAAAAAATAGGTATGCAGAATTAAATGACGAAGTGTTTGAAGAAGATATTGAAATTATAAAAAATATATTTATGAAAAAAGTAGATGATATTAGAGAGAAAAGTGAATTTATTGAAGTAGATGATAGTGATTTTCAAAAAAATAAGAAAAATTTAGAGGATAGAATTGACGATTTTAAAGGTGATAAAAAAGAATTAAATGAATTAATTTTAAAGATGGAAGGTGAAATTAATACGAATAAAGAAATTTTGAATAAAAGACAAAAAGATATTAGTAAATTAAATGATATGTTGGAAGAAGATAAAAAAGAATTGAAAGAAAATTCTGAAAAAGTAGATAAAAATTGTACAAATGAAGAAAAAAAATGTCCAGATAATTTAAAAAAAGTATTAGTTATTTTATTAATATTTGTTATATTTATTTATTATAGTTTAAAAAAAATAAATTATTAAGAAATTTTTATCTACTTTGATATATACATGCCTAAGTTGTTGAAAAGAGTAGAAAGATTCTCAGACACTATTGATGAAGAAGAAGAAGATCAAACCATGAAAATGGTACTTGTCATTGCTGCTATTATTGCAGTAATTGCTGCTTTATATTTCACTGTAAGATAAATATATTCAACATGTTATTGAATCAATAATTTGTTTTAAACCTATTAATTTTTATTCTTACAAAGTCTATTCAAGACTTTGTAATGATAAGTTATGATTTTGTTAAATTTATAGAAAAAATGTTATTTTATGTATAAATATTATTATAAGTTATTTTTATTTCTATTATTTAATAATGAATAATCAAATTATTTGTATAGAAGATAAATTACCATTAGCCATGGTAGTTATCTTTTTTATCATGGTATTTTTAGTAAGAGATGGAACTAAATATGAAAATTTTACTACTTTTTCTAAAACTCAAAATTTAGGAAAAGAAGAAGAAGAAATTTTTAAACAGGGATTAAATAAGGACGCAAAAATAGTGTATAGTAAACTTTCAAAAATTGATTTTCCAAATGTTGATGAAAGTAAAAAAGAAGTTAATAAAATATTAGAACATCAGTCTAAAAATGATTTACATGATCATAAAGTTCAGGCACTAAAACAATTAGATTTTGCTGATGATTTTAATAGATTAAAAGTATCATTTAAAGATAGAAGAAACTTAATGAAATATATTCATGAATATGCTGATCCTATTACTATGAAACTTAAGGTACATTATGATAGAATTAGACCATCAAAATTTGATAAAAGAGTAAAAGAGATAATTAAATTACCAGATCATCCTAGTTATCCATCAGGACATGCTTGTCAATCATATTCAATTGCATATTTATTATCATTAAAATATCCAAAGAATGAAAAATTTTATTTAAATTATGCAAAATCAGTATCTGAAAACAGAGAAATTATGGGATTGCATTATCCAAGTGATTCAGAATATGGTAGAAAAATAGCTGAAGAAATGGTTAAACTATCTGGATATAGGTTATAATAAATCGAATAGTACTGATATATTTAAAAACAATTAAAATTTTAATATATCGATATAAAAAATAAAATTCTTTGTATATAAACATGGATTCGTTTGAAGAATATAGTGATCATACTAATAATTGGAATGAGTATATTACAAATATAAACGATAGATATGACCAAATATATAATTTGATTAATTATAATCAATTTGTAAATGAAGAGATAAGAAATATGGATAGAAAAATAAGATTCTTAACAAAAGATCTTGAAAAAAAGACATCTGATAATAATGAATTAGTAAAAAAATATGATACGGTTAAAGAAAATTATCATGAAATTAAAGATAAATTGGAAAAATCAAAAAGTAAAAATGATACAAGTTCTTCAAAAAGAATGAGAGATGATAGTAAATGGTTGTCAAGTGAAAAAAGAAAGAGACCAAGAAATTATGGATATTTAGAAAAAGATATCAAAAAAAGAAAGTTAGATAATATATTCTATAATATTAAGACTATAGATGACATAATAAATTTAAAGAATGATGAAAATAAACATGATTTTTTTGGAAATGATAAATTTGACAAGTTATATAAATTGATCCCTAGTTTAGTGGAATTAAATAATATGATCGGGATGGAAAATATTAAGAAAGATATTTTTGATACTATTTGTTTTTTTATACATGGTCTAAATAATAAGGAAGAATTAAATCATGTAGTTATAACAGGTGATCCAGGTGTTGGAAAAACAACATTAGCAAAGTTAGTTGGTAAAATTTATTTATCATTAGGTTTTTTAAAGACTAGTAATTTTGTAACTGCAAGAAGATCAGATTTAATTGCTCAATATTTGGGACAGACTGCTCCAAAAACACAGAAAGTTATTGATGAGGCTGAAGGTGGTGTTTTATTTATTGACGAGATATATAGTTTAGGTAACAATGAAAAAAGAGATTCTTTCGCCAAAGAGTGTATTGATACAATAAATCAAAATTTAACTGAAAAATGTGACAAATTTTTATGTATAGTTGCTGGATATAAAGATGATGTTGAAAAATGTTTTTTTGCATTTAATAAGGGATTAGAAAGAAGATTTACGGTTAGATATCAAATTGATAAATATTCAGTAGATGATTTATCAAAAATATTGGTTAAATTTATTGAAGATGATGAATGGAAAATAGAGTTTGATCCAAAAGAGTTAATTAAGAAAAATTTTAATGTGTTAAAGAATCAAGGTGGTGATTTAAGAACAATTCTTAAGATAGCAAAACAACAATATTCAATAAGGTTAATGAATTCAGAATCAAATATTGGAACTGGTGATAAATGTTTAAAAAAAGAAGACATTGAGACATCAATTAAGAAAATGAAAGATCAACGTGATACTGGAGAAATGCCTGAATATTTGAAACATATTTATGTATAATTAAAAATTGAAAATATAAATATATCTAAAGTTGATTACATTCTAATTATGTGTGAAAAGAATATGAAATTGCCAAGTATAAATACTGGTACAGATATTACAGATATTATTGAAAAAACAATAAAAGGAGGTAGTAATATTGAATTAAAAAATTTACTTAGAAATAATAATTATTTAAATAATAGAAATAGTTTAAATCAAACACCATTAATGATAGCTATTAAATACAATAATTTAGAAATGATTGAAACAATAGTTGATTCTGGAGCAAATCTAAATTTATATGATAATGATGGAAATACAGCTTTGATAATATCTTCTAAACTTGATAAAGAAGATATTATTAAATTACTATTAGATTCAAAAGCAGATTTTAGTATCAAGAATAAAAAAGGATATACTGCATTGGAAATAGCTAACAGATTTAAAAATAAATCTTCTATTGGCGCCTTAAGTAAAAATAGTAACATAAGAAAAGAATATAAATTTTTTACACAATATTATGAATAGATTTAAATATTTTGTAATTCTTTTATTATTAATTTTAATGATGCTATTGAATTTAATATTAGTAAAGATAATTTCTCATCATTTAAATCTTTGTCTAACAATTCTTTGTAATTTGATATACAGTTTTTATATGCAAAATTATTAATAACTCCAAAAATCTTTTTTTTATAAGTTACACTTTTATTTGATTCTATTATTTTCATATACTCTTGTATATTGACAATGTCATCAATATTTTCATTATTTAATTCTTCATCATTGTTATCTAATGATGCGAAATCATCTATTAAATAAGGATTTATATCTTCAGAAAATATATTTGATAATTTGGTATTTGGTTTAATTTTTTCTTTACTTTCAATGTTTAATGCATTATCAATAAGATCATCTAAAAATGCATTTGATGGATTTTTTACTTTTTTTTTGGGACTATATATGTCTGGATTAATATAATAATCGTCATTCCATTTTAATTTATCACCAATTTTTTTATTTTCAATATTATAATTTATTTCTGGTTCACTATAGAAATCATCACTATAATATGGTTCGTCATTAATAATATCTTTTTCATATTTTTCTTCTTTTTCTTCTTTTTTAAATATATTTTTTGGTTCTGCTTTATTCTTTCTTTTCTTTACTTCATATTTGACTTTTCTTTCATTAAAATTTATTCTTTTTTTAACTTTTGAAAATAAACCGTCAATATAATTAAGTGTATCAACTGAATCAAAAAAATAAGGATATCCTGAATGTATAGTTGAAATAATTAAATTATAGTATTTATTTTTATCTGTCATTATATTTTTTAATAATCTTGTTAAATCAGATCTTCTATAAGGTACAAATTTATTATTGAAACATCTAAAACATTCTTTTAGTGCTAATAATGAAGAATTTATATAAGATACTTCTTTTTCATTTTCTTTTGAGGAAATTACAGGCCTTCGTTCATTACCTGCCAGATCGATAATATTATATGTTATTTTATTTACTTTATCGTATATATAAATAATTAAGTGTGATCTTGATGAATTTTGATTATGTTTCGATATTCCAGATGTTCTTGATAAGAATATCATATTTTTAATTTCATCAAAATTTTTAGAAGTTACTGAAATTGAAGAAGCATTATGTTTAATATTTTCATTTTTATCGGTATATATAAAAATTTTTTTATTATCAAATAAATCATAATTACCAGAATGTGTTAAATCGATCGCTTGAATTTCAAAATTAAATTTTAATTCTTTACATAATAAATCAAATATTCCATCATTACTTTCGTTTCCAAATAACGTAAATGTTTTACCACTACCTGTATGTCCATATATAAAAATACCAATATTTGTTTTACCTAATTGATTTCTAATTTCATTATCAAATATTTCATTAGTTGAAATATTATAATCATAAACTTTATCTAATTCAAATTCATAAGGTTTAAGTATGCTATCGTCTAATACATTCTTATCTTTTTTTAGTAATAAAATTTTAGATTCCTCTATAATTTTAATATTACTTTCTTTTGGTGGTTTTACTCTACATATTATTTTAACCATTATGATATATATTACTTGATATATCTTTTTTATTTTAAAGTTTAATTATGATTTTATATTAGTTTTTACAATTTTTAAAGAGCGGTAATAATTAATATATGTTGCACTTTATTCATATGTTTCTCTTGAAGCTGTTTGAAATATATCTTCTCATTTATCTATTTTTCTCTAAAGTCTTCATATTCATTATTATTCGTATCTATATAAAATAATACATAATTATTGATTTATGTATGTTAAAAGTAAAATTCCTGATCCAGTAATTTGTGACATATAATTATAGATATAAAAAAATTGATATATTTTTTTATAATAGAAGTGTAAAATAGTATATTATGACAGATAAAAATATTGATTTTTCAGATAGTGAAGATGAAGATGATAATTCAATTGAGATAGAAACTCAAAAGATTGTTATTACCCTAAAAAAAGTAAAGGGAAATAAAGAAGGAACTTATTTAACTGGGATTCCTGCTATTGATGGTAAGGAAGTAAAAGATGTTCTTAGTGAATTAAAAAAAGAATTTATTAAAAATAATAGTACAGGATGTTCTATCAAAATGAATAGTGAGAAAAAAAGTTTATCATTTTTACCACCTGGATATTACTTATTCCTTCAAGGATCACATGATATAAAACTGCATGATTTTCTTGTTGAAAAAGGTTATACTGATATTATTGTTAAGAATTAGTTGGTGTAAATGTTATTTTACTATTTTCATTTATTATATTTGTATAATTTAAAAGATAAGGGTTTATAGTAAAATTTATTTTACTAAGAAAACAATTAATGTAATTGAAAGTATATTCATTTTTATTATTAGTTAATTTTATTATTTCAATATCTATAGATTTTTCTATATCTATACCTGAAATAGTATCAATAAATGATAATCTAAAGTTACTACAGTTATTTATAGTTATTTTATTAATTTTACTATTGATTTTTATATTAAAATTAGAACAGTTATTAAATAATAAGGAGTCTTTAATATTTAAATTATAATTAAAATCTAAAGTTAGATTATCATAATTTTTAAATATTGACAAATTATCTAACATTTAAAATTACTTATATAAAAATATCTTTAAAAAAGAAAAATTATATATTTTATAATGAATATATTAAAACCAGAAAAATTTGAGATTGATCCGTCTTTCGAAATAATTAGAGGTTTAAAATATGAAGCTATACTGAAATCATTTATAATTTCTTGTACAAAATCAATAGGAAAAGAAATATTTAATAAGAAAAAATCATGTATTAGAACATTAACAAATATATTAGCATCTTGGATGTTTTCTTTATATTCAGACTATGATTTTAACGATGATTCTTTTTTTCCAAATGATTGCTCAAATATAAGTAATTTAGAACTAACATTAGTAAACTTTTGTAAATTTGATAAACATATTATAGATCCAAAATTAAAAGTAGATAAAATTATAAGTAATTTAAAAGAAGTGTATGCCAAAAATTTATCAGAATTAAAAAAATATAAATATTTAAATAAAGATAAAGAAGTATGCAATTATGAAATTAGCAAAGTAGAAAAAAAGTTTATTAGAAATAATAAGGAAACTATATTTTATAAATTTCTTATTAACCATAACATAGAAATATATTACAATAGATTAATAAATATAATTGATAATATTTTAATACCAAAAGATATATATTTGAAGTTAAAAAATAAATATACAGGAGATGATTCTAAATTTGATTTATGTGTTTGGACAATGACATATAGATATCAGTTATTAGGTTCTAATAATAATCAATTAGGAGTTTTACCAGAAAATCTATTAAATATGAAGTCAGATTTTGGTATGGATTTTGAATTATTCGGATCTAGTATTAATTTTACATTAACAGATTATTGTTCGTTGTACTATGATGTTGAAAAATATTTTGGATCTAGTGGAAGTTTTTTTAATTTTAATCCTACACATGGTATTTATAGTTTTAATCCACCATACCAAAGCGATATAATTACAAAAGGAGTTTATAAATTATTTGATTTACTGGATAATAATAGTTTAAATTATGAAGATGATAACAGATTATCTTTTATAATAACAATTCCAATATGGGATAATATGGGTAAAAAAATAATGAAATATCAGTATCCTCAAAAAAAAACAATCGAAGAAATTGAATATGGAGATTTTGATATTATTAATGAATTGAACAAGTCTAAATATTTCAAATTAAAATTAATGATATCTAAAAACAATTTTACATATTTAGATCATAATTTTCATTTATATAAGAATAGTACAATTCAGAATACATATATTTATGTATTATCAAATGACAGTAATAAGGACTTTTCTAAATTAAATGAATATAATTTTAAAGATTATTAAGATACATTACAGTTAATTAAATTATAATTATTAGAATATAGATAATTTAATTAATATTAATTTCAATATAAAAATTATTTGAGAATATTGAAAATCAAAAGCAGAGCTTTTTAGTAATAAAACTTCGTTTTATGAATCAGATTTAGAATAATATCTAAAATGTACATTTTAGACTTTTTAAGATATTTGTTTTAATATCATCATTAATTTTTTTACTAATTTTAAGTTGTGATAATACAGAATTATATTGAGCACACACCAAATCTTGATCAATATTATGTGTACTTTTGAATTTGAAATAATCATCAAAATATAAAAGGTCGCTAATTGAATTATTTTCAACATAGAAATATAAATTCGAATTACAAATAAACAAAATCCTAAATTTTAATTGGTTATTTTTATAGTAATAAAAGTTATTAACAGATCTAATGTAAAGATCATTACTTTTTATGAAATAATTCAAATCAATTCCTATTCCTTTATTTGGATAAATTTTATTGTTAAAAATAAATTTTAATTTATCATCAATATAAAATAATGATTTCATATTAAATGTTTTTTCTTTAATTTGTTCTTCTTCTGTTGATTCATCATAAATTGATTCTAATTCATCATGAATAGATTCTAATTCATCCTCAATATTATTTGATTCATCATTAATTGTTTCAAAGTTATTTTTCATTAAATTTTTAGGTACATCTATTTGGAAAACTTCATTTGTTAAAAGATGATTAACTTTATTATTAATTAGTTTATATGGTTCTCCTTTGAGGATAATTATTAAGTCATTTGTATTAGTATGATTATTTATATCATTAAGAAGAGTTGATTCTAAAGAAGCATTTAATAAATTTGCATTATCATCAATATCTAATTTAATATCAAGTTTATATTTAATAATTCCTAGATATGTAATCTTATACAAATAATTATTTATAATAATAGAATTATTCATATCAAATAGAGCAGGAATATTTTCATTTAATTTTATAATATTAATTAAATTTGTTGGTTCTCTTTTCTTTATAAAACATCTTATTGTTTCATAATTTATTTTTTCAAGTATTTCTTTTTTAAGATAAGGTATCATTTTAATAAATTCTTTTCTATCTTTTATATTCTCCAAGTCAGTTGTATTTATTTTAATTTCACTTCCACATTCTTCAAGTTCTTTTTGCATTATTTTTATTATTTTATAAAGACTTATTTTTTTCCCATTCCACAGCTTTTTGTCTAAATCTAAATTAACAATATTATTTATAGTATCACTATCTACTATTGGTAATTTTTTAAGATGTTCTAATCGCATATTAAAATAAATACTTTTTCCCAAGTTTACTTTATTAAATTCAATTTCTTTGTCATTAGTTTTTACTTTATAAACAGCTCCTGTAACAGTAGACATATGTTCTAATTCTCGTTTTTTCATAATAGAATTATAAAAGTAAATACCAGATATTAGTATAATTATTAGTAATATTTTATCGTCCATATATATTTTAATAGATAAAAATTTTTTCTTAATCTATTTCACTTTTTAGCAACGCTGAATTTATATTAAATATATTATTTTTAATATAAATTAATCTTTCTAAAATAATTTTTATTAACAATTTTATTTATAAGGTAAATTAATATAAACTTATATGGAAAAAAGTATTTATTTATTAGGAGATATTGGTTATTTTAATGATCATACATATAATATTTTTAAAACTATTAATCATAATAGTAAACCTGGGGATTCATTAATTTTAGTTGGTGATAATTTTTACCCAAACGGTGTTGTTAATGAGAGTGATGATTTATGGCAAAACATTAAAAATTCTAATATTAAGATTCCTATATATCCAATTTTAGGTAATCACGATCACTTGGGAAATTCGTATGCACAAATCAGACACAAGTCGCCACATTATAATTGGAATTGTCCTTATTTTTATTATAGGTTAAGTTTGTATAATTATGATTTTTTTTTAATTGATACCTGTTTTATACAACCAAATCACAGTAATGTTAATGAAACAATTATGGAAAAAAAAATAGTTAATTTTCAAAATGAAAGAAAAGAAATGATGAAATGGCTTGATCATGAATTATCAAACTCAAAAAAAAATAAAATTGTTATTGGTCATTATCCTTTGATATCATTAGGTATATATGGTATAAATGAAGAATTGTTTTCTTCGTTAATTGATTTATTTGAAAAGTATAATGTAAAAATGTATATATCGGGACATGATCATAATTTACAAATACATACAATTAAAAACAATTGTACGAATTATCAATTAAAACATTTAATATCGGGAGCCGGTAGTACTATTTACGAACATAAAAGTTTTTCTACTGGTGATGATAATGATAATATATTTTTTAAGAATGGATTCATAAAATTAGATATAAAACCAAATAATAATAATTTAAATATTGTATTTGTCGATGAATTTGGTAATACTATTCATTCAGAAGTTGTTTGATGTTGTACAGCAACATATTGATTGAAAATCAAAAGCAGAGCTTTTTAGTAATAAAACTTCGTTTTATGAATCAGATTGAAAATCAAAAGCAGAGCTTTTTAGTAATAAAACTTCGTTTTATGAATCAGATTGAAAATCAAAAGCAGAGCTTTTTAGTAATAAAACTTTGTTTTCAAAAGCTACGCTTTTTACTAAGGAAACTTCGTTTCCTGATTCTGAATCAGATTTAAAAAATTAGCAAAGATTACATAAGACCATACTTAAATAATGATACTTCAAATATAAAACCATTTAATGTTAACAAAATTATATTTTATTTAATTGAATTTTACATAGTTGCTTATATGTTATTTCAATTAGATAGAAGTTTATAAAAAAATTGATAAATAATTTTTATGATATTTATCACTTTATTATATGTCAAAAGCTATCGGAATTGATTTGGGAACTACATACTCGTGTGTAGCTGTTTATCAGAATGGGAATGTTGAGATTATTGCAAATGATCAAGGTAATAGAACTACACCATCTTATGTATCTTTCACTGGAAATGAAAGATTAATTGGAGATGCAGCAAAAAGTGTTTCTTCACAAAATCCATTAAATACAATTTATGATGCCAAGAGATTAATTGGAAGAGATTATAATGATCAATTGTTGCAAAGTGAGAAAAAGAATTTATCTTATGAAATTTGTAATGATAACGGTAAACCAAAAGTACAAGTAGAAGTTAAGGGAGAAATCAAAAAGTTTACACCAGAAGAAATTTCTGCAATGATTTTAACAAAAATGAAATCTATAGCAGAAGCTTATCTAGGAACTGACGTTACAGATGCGGTAGTTACTGTTCCCGCATATTTTAATGATTCACAAAGACAAGCAACAAAAGATGCTGGTGTTATTGCAGGTCTTAATATTCTTAGAATTATTAATGAACCTACTGCAGCAGCAATTGCTTATGGATTAGATAAAAAGGGATCTGAACAAAATATTTTAATTTTTGATTTGGGGGGTGGTACATTTGATGTGTCATTGTTAACAATTGAAGATGGTATTTTTGAAGTAAAAGCTACGGCTGGTGATACTCATCTTGGTGGTTCTGATTTTGATAATCTAATTACTCAACATTTTATATCTGAAATAAAAAAGAAACATAAAATTGATCTTTCAGAAAATAAGAAAGCAATTAGAAAACTAAGAACAGCTGCAGAAAAGGCCAAGAGAACTTTATCCTCTACAACAACTGCGAATATTGAAATTGATAGCATTTCTTCTGATATTGATTTTAATACAGTTTTAACAAGAGCAAAGTTTGAAGATATGTGTGGATCATTGTTTAGAAAATGTATAGACCCTGTAAATAAAGTTTTACAAGATGCAAAAATGAGTAAATCTGATGTTCACGAAATTGTACTAGTAGGTGGTTCAACAAGAATTCCAAAAGTACAAAGTCTTCTAAGTGAACTTTTTAATGGTAAGAACTTGTGTCAAAATATTAATCCTGATGAAGCTGTTGCTTTTGGAGCTGCTGTTCAAGCTTCTATCTTGAATGGTGATGTTGACGACAAGACTTCTTCTTTACTTCTTCTTGATGTAACTCCGTTATCACTTGGAGTAGAAACTGCAGGTGGAGTTATGACAAATTTAATTCAAAGAAACTCAACTATTCCTGTTAAGAAATCACAGACTTTTTCTACATATGCAGATAACCAACCAGGAGTAACAATTCAAGTATTTGAAGGTGAAAGAAAACTTACTAATGATAACAACAAGTTAGGTGAATTTCAATTAACTGGTATTCCACCTATGCCAAGGGGACAACCACAAATTGAAATTAGTTATGAAGTTGATGCTAATGGTATTCTTAAGGTTTCTGCTGTTGAAAAGAGTTCTGGTAAATCTGAGGAGATTACTATTAAAAATGAATCAAATAGATTATCAAAAGATGATATTGAAAAAATGGTTGAAGAAGCAGAAAAGTTTAAGGAAGACGATGAATTGGTTGTTCAAAAACTAGAGTCAAAGAATGGTTTAGAAAATTATCTATATGGAGTAAAGAGTTCAGTTTTGTCAGAAGATAAAATGAAGGAATCTTTAGGAGACGACTTTGAATTAGTTGATAAGACTGTTCAAGATGGCCTTACCTGGTTAGATTCCGATTCAAGTTATACCAAGGAAGATTATGATAATAAGAAGAAAGAGATTGAAGATATACTTTCACCCATTATTCAGAAAGCATATGCATCTTCAACTGAATCGAATGAACCAGTCAATAATGATTCTAAAGAAGATGTTAATGATAAACAATCAGCTTCTGAAGATACATCAAATGAACCTACTATTGAAGAAATTGATTAGAAATACAAATATATATTTTCAGTATTGAAATTAATACAGTAAAGGTTTAAAAATTTTAATTTAACAGATATAAAAAATTGAATAATAAAAATTATAGACATTAATTTAGTAAAAAAAAATATAATGTGTAAATTATCAGAAGAATTCAAATACATGTGTAAAATCACAGGAGAAGAATCATTCTTCACACGTCATGGATGTGTGAATAATGATATCAAAATATTAAAAAAAATGGGGATCGACTCATGGTCTGACCACTCTATCGATAGATTGAGAGAGATTTGGTACAAGTATCATGACGATAAAGAATGGAAAATTTTATATAAATTTTGTAGGGCAATAGATATGGCATGTATCGATGGTTTGAATTGTAATGTCAAGAATTGTAATAAACTTCATACCTCTTGTAGCGGATTGCCTTTGTCATCCTGGAAAGAGATGGCTAGTAATGGGAAAACAGTTGCTATAAATGGATGGAGATCACGTCATTCAATAACTGGACGAGATTTATATGATTGTGAAAAAGTAAATGGCAACTACGTGCCCACTACACTCAAATCTATTCAGATAGCCAACTATAGAGGTGATGAATGGGGATTGGCCTTACAGGAGTTACTCAAGGAATGGGTTTCTGCAAAAACTCTTAAAAATGAACATACATGTGCACTTAATTCTTTTGTTGAGTACGAAGATATGATCATAAAAGACAGTAATGAAAGATATGCAAGAATGACTTTTATGATTATAACTAGCCATGTTCGTGAAAGAAGTTTATATATGGCGTTACAAGAAAGTGTTGGTTTTAATAGGTACGAATTCATACTTCATATTTATTTTCCAAAAATGATAAAAGTAATTGAATATATGTTGTCACGTAATAAGCCATTTGTCCATAGGGGATTACACGATCTAGTAAATAATGTAATGATAAATTATGAATGGGAACCCAAAATTGTCAATTATCATACACTGAGACGTAGGGATAGTTTTGATGATCTTACATTAGACCAAGAAAGTATCCCAGGTAGATCGCAACACGACCTGTATAAGAACTTTATAGATGCAGCTGCTACACCAGAAGAAAATCAACTCGCCGGATCTGCCGATGTGTATGGACTTGGTTACGCATTAGCGATAATTGCTGGATGTGATCCCAACACGATAATAAGGGAAAATGGCAACTTGAAATGTGGAGAATATTCTCTAAAAGATCATCTAGAAATAATAGGAGTTAAAAGATGCTTGATAGAGTTGATACTATGGTGTATGAATACAATACAATGTGTTCGCCCAAATATAAAGCAATTACAGGATGTACACGAATTATTTATGTTAGCGGAACATGAGAATTTTTTAAATGTAACGTATGAAGATATAAATAAAACGATTGATGATTATTTAAAAATACCTGAGGTATTAACTGGGGTAAAATCTAGAGAGGTAATACTTGGGGTAAAATCTAGAGTTTTATCGCAGAAGCACCTTTTGATACATATATTAAGTTTTATACCATTTTCTGAATATGTAGGTGGAATTATACGTAATTTACATGATCAGAATATAGAAAAAATAAAATAGTCGCAAAGATTATCTAATAAGAGTAAGTGAAGGCTTCGTAAATAGATCATGTATTAGATTTGGTGGAAACAGAACAAGTCCTGTCTCTTAATGAATTATACAAGAGCTGTTATTTCTACATTTTTTTATTAGGACTAATCCACAGTTGATGAAATTATTCAAGACAATATTTATTTTTTAACTTTTAGAGGAAAATTCTATAGTTAAGCGTTATCATTATAACAATTAAAATTATATACACAAAACCGTTTCAAGTTATTGAATAGATTCTAAATACCAAAAAAATTGAAAATTTATTTACCTAATGAATATTAAAGAAAATTATTACAATGAGTGCAATTAATGAAAATGAAAAAATAAATAAGATGGTAAATACCATTAAAGAGATGGAAAATACCATTAAAGAGAAGAAAGGTGGTAATATAGAAGAACAATTGGAGTCTGATGGGCAACAATTTGATTCTGATGGGCAACAATTTGATTCTGATGGGGAACAATCTGATTCTGATGGGAAACCTATCAGTTTGGATAAACGTGTTAGGTGGGATAGTATATACGATATGAAAGACAGTACTTCGACTAATAAAAGTTCAAACCCTAATGTCAAGATGTATGGACTTGCTAGTAGTAGATCTACAGGCCAGTTTTCTGGAGAAAAGAAGGAATCTACTAGTGGGGCCGGTACTGATAAAAGTTCAAAACCTGTAGTCAAGATGTATGGACTTGCTAGTAGATCTACAAACCAGTTTTCTGAAGATAATAAGGAATCTACTAGTGGGGTCGGTTCTGATAAAAGTTCAAAACCTGTAGTCAAGAAGTATGAACGTACCTCAGTACAAAAGTATACAATTCCTATTTCTGGAATGTTGGTTACAGAAG
>Ga0066609_10000174_pt1 | contig 44299 bp, 37 predicted proteins | sample SaaInlV_DNA_150m_FD_60378 | JGI IMG/M metagenome (GOLD analysis project Ga0066609, IMG submission 60378) | Marine microbial communities from expanding oxygen minimum zones in the Saanich Inlet - SI075_LV_DNA_150m | ecosystem: Environmental > Aquatic > Marine > Unclassified | place: British...
AAATCCGAGAGAATCTGTGGTTGTGGCTTTCACCGACACTTGTGATTCATCAACTTGCATTGAATAGGCCAGATTATTTTTCATTTGAGAAATTAATTCTGACAGTTTCGGTTTTTGGAGAATAATGGTAGCATCCACATTATTGATTTCAAATCCAGCTTCGCGAACTCGTTTAACCGCATCGGCTAAAAAGTGACTGCTGGGAGCGCCTTTCCAAGTATCATCCTCGCTGGGGAAAAATTGGCCAATATCACCAAGTCCAGCCGCACCCAAAAGCGCATCCACCACAGCATGAAACAGGGCATCGCCGTCAGAATGCCCCACAGAACCAAAGGTCGAAGCAATTTGCACACCGCCGATAATAAAGGTTTCACCCTCTGCTAATTGATGAACATCGTAGCCAATTCCTGTCCTAATCATTTTTTAAATTTCCTTGAGCCTGTTGATGCAAAATGGCTTCCGCTCTCATCCAATCACCCGGTTTTGTAATTTTAAAATTATTCGAATCACCTTCCACCAGTTTTATGTTATATCCCATAGCTTCCATGATGGCTGATTCATCCGTTCCTGTTAATTGGTTTGTTTCGGCATTGTCCAATGCCAATAATAATTTTTCTTTATTGAATGTTTGAGGCGTTTGGGCCAACCAAATATTTTCCCGGGCTATGGTTTTTTCTACGGTTCTGTTTTTTGAATATTTCACCGTATCCTGACTTTGAATCGCCACAACAGATCCATCAGCATTTTCGCAGGCAGAAATGGATTTTTGAATAAGATCTTCAGTTACAAAAGGTCGGGCCGCATCGTGGATACAGACCAAAGTTGAATTAGAATCGGACGCATCCACACCATTTTTCACAGAATCCTGCCGAAGTTTGCCGCCTGCTACAACTTTTACCGACTTCCCTGCGGATATAGATAAAACGTCTCGGAATGTTGCATCCAGATCATCTTGATGGACAACAACTACAATCTCGTGGATATTCTTAGACTGCAGAAATGGTTTTAATGTGTGAAAAAGGAGTGGTCTGCCGACCAACAATTTGAATTGTTTTACTTCGCCAAACCGTTCACCAGAACCGGCAGCAGGAATGATGGCCGATACGTTCATATTACATCCAGTTTAGTATCAAATAATGATCATGGAATCGCCATAACTCAAAAAGCGATAATCTTCTCTCTTGGCTTCCAAATACGCTTTTTTTACAAGTTTCCGATCGGCAAATGAACTGACCATCATAAATAAAGTAGATTGAGGTGTATGAAAATTGGTAATCATTTTATCCACCATTTTAAATTTGTAAGGTGGGTAAATGAATTTATCAGTCCACCCTCGTTTTGGTGTAACTTGAAATCCTGAAATGGCAATAGTTTCCAATGCACGAACGGTGGATGTTCCTACTGCAATAATCCGGCGATGTCGTTTTCGGGCCTGGTTTATTGCCATGGATGTTTTGGGTGAAACTTCAAAATATTCAGAATCCATTTGATGGCGATTTAAATCTTCTACCTGAACCGGACGAAAGGTTCCCAACCCAATATGAAGAGTTACCGTTTCTAGCTTTATCCCTTTTTCTTGTATTTTTTTAAGAAGCCCCTCTGTAAAATGGAGACCAGCAGTTGGGGCTGCCACAGCACCACGACTAGAGGCATAAACAGTTTGGTATCTTTTTTTATCATTCGAATCTGCATCCCGATTGATATAGGGCGGAAGGGGTGATGTACCAATTCTATCTATCATTTTGTGGAAATTGTCTCCTTCATATTCAAAACGAACCACGCGACCACCCGAAACAGTATTGTCAATTACATCACATTGTAGTTTTTTTGTAAAAACGAGTTTATTTCCGATACGCACTTTTCTTGCGGGTTTTACCATTACTTCCCAAAGGTCGTTTGCTAATTCTCTGAGAAGAAAAACTTCAACTTTAGCTTCAGTTTTATCTTTGGTGGCAAAAAGTCGCGCCGGAAAGACCTGAGTATCATTTAAAACCAATAAATCATTTTTCCGCATGTAATCTATGATATCCACAAATTTTCGATGTTCAATTTTTCCAGTATCACGATGGATGACCATTAACTTAGCCTGATCCCGTTTCTTCTCTGGATGTTGTGCAATATGCTTTTTAGGGAGACGATAATTAAAATCCCCCAATTTATATTTTATCTTTTTATTTATCATTAGAATAGCCTCTCTTGGTCTTTTATCAATTTTTTGCCCAATAATTTATAGGCCGATTCTTGGGCAATTCGGCCTCTGGGTGTTCTGTGTAAAAACCCCATCTTTATTAAAAAAGGTTCATAAACGTCTTCAATCGTTACTGGATCTTCACCAATGGCAACAGCCAAAGATTTAACGCCTACGGGACCGCCCTTAAATTTGTCAATCATTACTTCTAAGATTTTTCGATCCATGTTGTCCAGTCCAATATTATCAATTCCTAATATCTCCAATGATGCTTTTGCCACTTGAATATCAATTTTTCCAGATGCTTTGACTTCAGCAAAATCCCGAGCGCGTCTCAAGATACGATTGGCAATCCGAGGAGTTCCACGAGATCGTCTAGCCAATTCCATAGCGCCCTCATCATCAATGTCTACTTCTAAAATATTTGCAGATCGATTAATGATATGAAAAAGATCTTCCGCTTCATAATAATCTACACGGAGTACCACACCAAATCTATCACGTAAAGGCGATGTAAGGTTCCCTAATCGCGTGGTTGCGCCAATAAGTGTAAACGGTTCAATCGTTAATTGTACACTGCGAGCACTGGGACCTTTATCAATCATAATATCGATGGAAAAATCTTCCATAGCCGAATAGAGATATTCTTCCACAACCGCATTCAACCTATGAATCTCATCAATAAAAAAGACATCTCGGTGAGCCAAATTTGTAATCAAGCCCGCCAAATCGCCAGCCCGTTCCACAACAGGACCGGAGGCTTGCTTAATATTGGATTTTAATTCTTTGGAAACTATATTGGCGAGGGTGGTTTTTCCGAGTCCTGGTGGTCCAAATAATAAAACATGGTCCAAGGCATCTCCGCGATTGTTTGAAGCTTCAATATAAAGTTTCAAATTATCCACTAATTCCTTTTGGCCAATAAATTCATCAAACTGGGAAGGACGGAGAGATTTTTCAACCGCTACATCTTCGTCGAACGGTGTTGAGTCTGTTATATGAATTTCTGTCATCAAGTAAAATTGGTGTAAATCAGATTAAAACTGACTCGAAAGATACACTCTCAAAGTGCCGACGTAAAGACAGAGAGAAAAAAAAGTCACTAAAATGCTACAATTACCCTAAAAAGGGTCACTGGGGATTATATTCTTAAATCAAAAACCATTACCAAGATTAATATGAAATCTATTGGCAACCTTGAAAAGGTAAGGCAAATAATTTCAAAAAGATCAATGTCAATAAGTAATGATTCTCATCTGAAATCATCTCCATATTGACTTGAATCTAACTTATAGGAATATAGACAGAACATTTAATATGAATAAAGATGAATATTAATTGGGTATTGAACTCCGCAATTGACTCAACCGTTCATCACGATCTTCAGCAAATTTGTTGATGCCCTCCCACAGGCTGTCAGGGTCCAATTTGGATTCTGCCACAATCTGATCCAGACTGCCACCGGTCCGCCAGCGATTGTCATGATCCGGTGCCATTGAATATTCTTCCACTACACGATTGGCAATCCATTTATGCATGAGTCGTCGCGCACCGTTGGTGATAATCATAGCATCGTGCCACTCCGAATCCGTCATGATTGATTCCCGATAATCTTCCGTTTGTCGCTGGAATAATTCCCAACTGATGGATGCAACAATTTTCACATTGGGACCTTCTTCTTTAATCCGTGGCAAAATTTGCACCAAAGAATTCGTAGAACTGGTTCCTCGAACAATTACAACTCCTTTTTTGGGTTTTTCGGGATTGTAGTCTTTGATGATGTAAGCACCTTTCGCTGCATCAAAATGAGATGCCATTCCCAAAGCTTCCCGATCTGGAATGGTAATCGCCGGCCGAGTTAAATGCAATGCAATCAAGGGCACATCCGTGCTTAAGGCAGCCGCGAGACATGGAGCAACTTCGTTATGTTCCCAAGGATGTAAATTAATAATATGTCCATCGGGCATGAGCTGTGTTACACCGGGTGAATAAATACCAAAATGGGTGCGGCTATCTTCCGCTGTTTCCGGACCGGAATGGCCTGCAACCCAAATCACTTTCCCCACTTTCAAATCTGAATCCTGAGCGATTTGGCTGAATAAACGCATGAGCCCATATTTCAAATAACTGAAGGATCCATAGGTGCTTACCGCGCCATAAAAACCGTTGAATTCTTTGTAGGGGTTTTCATTAAAATTGACAGTTGCTGCTCCAGCCATCATGCCAGCATTGGTGAATTCTGTGATTCCTTGTGGAAATAATGGACTATCTGTATTAGAGATTTTATCGAAAAGCCCTTTGTCTTCGGCGCCGTTGTACCCTTTTGAAAAACCCGATAAATTCGTGGAATCGGCCAAGTCCGCACTCATGGCTAAAACCAAAGGTCTGCCATATTTCTGATCGGAAATGGTATTGATATAACTGGCGTATTTTGAAAACCCAACCCTATTTGGTGCTTTTTCGCCCGGTGCCACAAATAGGTCATTTGGAAGCGCATCCAGATTAAATAAATCAGGGTCGTTGGATGGATTTTTCACAGTGACTTTACAAGTCTCTTTTTGTGCAGGAACAGAATCGCCCAAAGTAATGAGTGTGTTGGTTAAATAATCCACATAGTCCTGATTGTTCTCCATGACAGAAAAAACAGTTTTCATCATGGATTTGGCTTGGTCAACTTGTCCATCCCAACTGCTGGCTTCGCTCTTTCCAAATCCATCAAATTCAACATTATAAATTTTGGCAAAGTCTTCTTTTGTTCGCCAAAAGAGCTCCGAATTTCGTTTATGGGCAGCCCCATGACTTTTATTATCATACACATGGTAGCCCCGACCTTTCCGCGTTTTACTATAAATCACTTTTGGCACATTCGGATTTGCATTTTCCACCAGTAATTTATAATAGGCGTTGATGACTTGTTCCCAATTTTCGCCATCTTCCGCACCTTCCACATGCCAACCGTGTGAGCCAAACCAATCTTCCGGTCCACCATACACGATGGAACTGAAAGGACGATTATCAATGCCAAAATCATTCCAATCCATGAAATAAACCAAATTCCCTAAACCGAGTCCCCAAGCGGAGTTTATTGTTTCGTGACTGGCCCCGGTTGTAAAACCGCCTTCTCCTTCAAACGCAAATACTTTCACGTCTGGTGTTCCTGCATATTTCAGCGCTAAAGCTTCGCCGGCAGCAAAGGGAGAGCCATGTCCACTGGGCCCAGTATTAGCCTTAAAAAAAAGTGTTTTTCCTTCCATTTCTGCATGTCCCGGAAGTCCGCCATTTTGCCGCAGTGTCAATAAATCTTCCCAAACCAACTGAAAATCATCCCCTTTAAAATTCAGATATTTTGAATCGCCCGTTTGTCGATATTTGATTCTTAATGCTTCATTCATAACTGCTAATGTAGCATAAACAACAGGGTTACAATGGCCAGCAACGAGGACAAATCGATCCCCAAATCGTTTGCCAGCTTCACGAATATCCCAGCGCATTGCGCCGGATAATAAGGTAGAAACCATAGCGTGCACTTTGGACCTGGATCCACCCGGATGCCCGCTTTGGCGAAGATTTAACATAATATCGATGGATTGATCAATTAAATCTTTTGTGATTTCCCAATATTTAAAATCGTTTTTTAATTCAGCTGGTGTTTTCATGCAGCTATTCCCTTTTTACCTAAAATTTCTTTTAAAAATGACCCAGTATAAGATGTTTTTACAGTAGCGATTTCTTCTGGCGTTCCAACGGCCAAAACAGTTCCACCACCATCGCCACCTTCCGGTCCTAAATCAATAATCCAATCTGCGGTCTTAATCACATCTAAATTGTGTTCAATCACTAATACTGTATTGCCTTGTTCTACCAATCGCTGGAGCACATGAAGCAACATCCTAATATCTTCAAAATGAAGACCAGTTGTGGGTTCATCCAAAATGTAAAGCGTTTTAGATGTAGAGACCTTGGATAATTCAGTTGCCAATTTTACGCGTTGCGCTTCTCCGCCCGAAAGGGTTGTAGCTTGTTGTCCCAAATGAATATATCCTAATCCTACATCATTAAGCGTTTGGAATTTTTTCTGAACCGACGGAATATTTTTAAAAAAACCCAATGCTTCTGACACAGGCATATCCAATACTTCAGCAATGGATTTTCCTCTGTATTTCACTTCCAACGTTTCACGATTATATCTTTTTCCATAACAGACTTCACAGGTCACATATACATCCGGAAGAAAGTTCATTTCAATTTTTATAATGCCGTCTCCCTGACACGATTCACAGCGACCGCCTTTTACATTAAATGAGAATCTGCCCGGTTTATACCCACGAATTTTTGATTCAGGCAGTTTTGCAAAAAGATCTCGAATAAAAGTAAACACACCGGTATAAGTCGCAGGATTCGATCGGGGCGTCCGACCGATGGGTCGTTGGTCAATTTCTACAACTTTGTCTAAATATTCCACACCCTCAATTGATTCAAATCCAAGTGGATAGGTTCGAGCTCGATTTAGTTTTTTTGCTAATACAGGGAAAAGTGTCTCATTCACTAAGGTGCTTTTTCCACTTCCGGAGACGCCTGTAACTGCAATAAATCGACCCAAAGGAAAACCTACATCAATGGATTTTAAATTATTTCCAGTAGCTCCTTTCAGGGATAATAATTTAGAATTCCCGTTCCGACGAATTTTTGGAATCTGTATTTTCTTTTTCCCAGAAATATATTTTCCTGTTAAGGATTTTTTCGATTTAAGTAATTGTTTAGGCGTTCCGGCAAATGTGATTTCTCCTCCATATTTTCCTGCGCCGGGACCCAGATCAATCACATAATCTGCCGCTTCGATAGTTTCCTGATCATGTTCAACAACCAGAATAGAATTCCCAATATCCCGCAATGATTTTAAAGTATTTAAGAGGCGATTATTGTCACGAGGATGAAGCCCGATTGAAGGCTCATCTAATATATAAAGAACGCCCATAAGCTGAGATCCAATTTGAGTAGCAAGGCGAATTCGTTGCGCTTCGCCTCCGGATAATGTTGCCGCAGAACGATCTAATGTGAGATAACTCAATCCAACATTTACCAAAAATGACAAGCGTTGTTGAACTTCCTTCAGAATCTGATCGGCTATATCGCGCTCCATTTTTGTCAACTCAACATCAGCGAAAAATTCACTCAATTCTTGGATGGACATGGAAGAAACATGTCCAATATTTTTATCGTTAATTTTCACACCTAAGGTTTCTTTCCGAAGTCTTGCTCCTTTACAATCAGAGCAGGGACGCATACTCATAAATTGTTCAATCCATTCCCGAATTCCGGAAGATTTGGTTTGGGTATAGCGCCGCATAAGGTTTGGGATCGCCCCTTCCCAACCGCCGGTATAAGTGCCACTCCACCGTTCAGAACTATATTCCATATTAAATTTTTGATCTCCGGTACCATAGAGAAGTATTTGTCTTACATCCGGATTCATCTTGACCCAAGGCGTGGTAAAATTAAAATTATAATGACGGGACAAACTTTTTAAAATACTTCCATACCAATTCCCTCTAGGTTGTTCTCCTAAGGGTGCAATGGCTGCTTGAATCAAACTTTTAGATTTATCCGGTACAATCAAGTTTGGATCTACTTCCATATGCGATCCCAAGCCATCGCATTTTTGACAGGCGCCATAAGGCGAATTAAAAGAAAACATTCGCGGCACCAATTCTTCCATAGAAAGTTCACAATCTGGACAAGCAAAATGTTCAGAGAATAAATGTTCTTTGTTGGGAAGTCTATTCACCACAATGAGACCGCTGCCGATTTTCAAAGCCAATTCAATTGATTCAGTTAACCGTTCATGAATTCCATCTTTCATGATAAGACGATCCACCACCACTTCTATAGTATGCTTTTTATTTTTATTAATAATAATTTTATCATCAACAGTCATGACTTCGCCATCTACCCGAATCCGTAGAAACCCTTCTTTTCGAATTTCATCAATAACACCTTTGTGTTCGCCCTTTCTTCCGCGGATCAGGGGTGCCAAAATGTGCATTTTGGTTCCAGATTTGAATTTACTTATGGTATCTACAATTTGCTGAACCGTTTGTTTTTGGATAGGTTTACCACATTTCCAACAATGAGGTTTACCTATATGCGCATACAAAAGCCGAAGATAATCATGAATTTCGGTTACGGTGCCCACCGTGGATCTGGGGTTTCGTGCGGTGGCTTTTTGTTCAATCGATATAGCTGGGGACAATCCTTCAATGGAATCCATATCCGGTTTTTCCATCAGGCCCAAAAATTGCCGGGCGTAGGAAGACAATGATTCAACATAGCGCCGTTGTCCTTCTGCGTAAATTGTATCGAATGCGAGAGATGATTTTCCAGAACCAGATAAACCGGTAATAACAACAAATTTATCTCTGGGAATTTCTACATCAATATTTTTCAGGTTGTGCTGGCGAGCGCCTCTAACAATAATTTTATCTGTGGGATTTGGCATGAAAGTTTACACGGTAAAAAATGTGGGAATTTTGAACATCCCGAAATTTACAGACTTTTGATACATTGCCCCAAAGACGATTTACTTTTTTTCCACAACTTAATTCGTGTTTTAAACATATAGCTTATTAGGTAGAACCAATTTAATGGTTTCTATCCGTTTTGACACTTTTACACATAAAGAGTCTTGAATTCCTTGACACCGATTTCAAGAATCGGTAGCTTGAGCCATGGGTTCTTTAAAAAACCAAATCCTTATCTCCATGCCTCACATGGCAGACCCCTATTTTTCCAGAGCGGTGGTTTATATTTGTGAACATAATACAGAGGGTGCCATGGGAATGATTGTGAATAAACAATTCAAGGAACCGGATTTAAAGGAATTGTTTGAAAAACTCTATATTGGCGACGATGCTATTAATTCCCTCGTAAATGATATTTTTTTTGGTGGACCCGTCTTGCTAGAACGAGGCATTGTCCTCCACGATTCAAGTTATGAATCAGAGGGGACGGTCAATTTGTCCGATCGAATTGCTATGACGAGTCAACAACATGTTTTAAAAGAATTGCAAACTAAACCGGATATTCCATTCAAATTAATGTTGGGCCATTCAGGATGGGGTGCGGGTCAACTGGAACGCGAAATTGAGAATGGTGATTGGCTTATGCAAAATACGACACCGGATTTTATTTTTAATATTAAACCTGAGCGAATGTGGGAACAAGCTACCGGTTCTCTTGGGATCGACTTAGGTCCAGCCATGGGAATCGGCGGACAAGCCTAATTTTTTTGTCGCATTAATGCGCGAATGGAATATCTTGTGCTGCAATATGGGTGAAAGAAATCCAAATCTAGATAATATTTAATTATCATGGGATATGATTTTCAACTAAATACCTTAACTCAGTTATTTAAACAAAACGCACATAAGAAAAATTCGGTGCGTATGGCCCAATATATGAAAGGTCATTTTTCCTATTTTGGGATTAAGAGTCCTTTGCGAAAAAAGCTCCAGCGGGAATGGTGGCAAGGAGAATCCATCAAATATAAATCTGAGTTAGTAACGCTTATTTCCGGATTGTGGGAATTAGAAGAACGGGAATTTCAATATGTTGCATTGGATTTAGGAAAACGATATAAAAAATATTTGTCTCCAAATTCTATTCCATTTACCCAAAACTTGGTTATGACAAAATCCTGGTGGGATACAGTGGATGCCATTGCAAGCCATTTTGTAGGTGCGGTAGTTTATAATTCTCCTGAGACTAGAAAAATAATGGATGAATGGATCGACCACAAAAATATGTGGATCCGACGAACCGCCATTTTACATCAATTAAATTTTAAGGAAAAAACAGATTCCGACCGCCTGTTTCTTTATTGTGAAAAACGAATGGGCGAAACAGATTTTTTTATTCGCAAAGCCATTGGCTGGGCATTACGTCAATATTCTTACATCGATTCAAAAAGTGTAATACAATTTGTTAAATACCACGATTCTGAATTGAGTACCCTGAGTAAAACAGAAGCATTGAAAGCATTGAAAAGGGAGGGGGTGACAACATAAATCCTAATTGGAACCAAACTTCATTGCAACTGTTAGTCCACTAACCTAATTATGAGGAAAACCTATGTTTAAAATACTCTTATCTCTCTTGCTAGTCTTATCCACTGGATTTGCTAATGGTAAAAAAGAACGATCTGTTGTTAAGAAAAATATTGTCAAAATAGTGACAGATAATGAACAAGGCACTAAAGATATCAACGTTGAAGCAGATGTAGATGGTGAAACATTGAAACTTACCATTACTGTAAATGGTGATATAAATGAGTTTGAAGTTTTACTAGACAACCAAGAAGCACTGGAAGCCCTTAAAAAAGAATTAGAAGAAATGGACCTTGATATCAATTTAGTACAATTCATGAATCACGATGGAAATGGCTTTGATGATGATCATGATTTTAAGCGAATGATGCATTGGCGTGGAAATGAAAACGGCGGTGGCTATCTGGGGGTTCAAATTCAGGGCTTAGAGGGTCAACTCGCAGATTATTTTGGTGCAAAAGACGGTGGCGTTCTCGTAACAGAAGTGATTGAAAATAGTCCAGCAGAAAAAGCTGGTTTAAAAGCTGGGGATGTGATTATATCTGTAGCGGGTGAAGACGTGGAAGATTCAGGTGAATTGGTAGAAGAAATTCGTGGACATACACCTGAAACAAAAGTTGAACTGAAAGTGCTTCGAAAGAATCGCTCCCGGAAAATGAAAGTTACGTTGGGCGAAGCGCCCCATTCCATGAATATGGGATTTGGACCTGGAAAAAATATGATGTTCTTTGGCGATGCAGATGGTTACGATGATGAAGATGAAGATGACATAGATGAATTAGAAGATGAAATGGACCAAATACGAGAAGAGATGAAACGACTTCGAACAGACATGAAAAAATTGAAAGACGATTCTTGATTTAGTAATTCCAAGTTTGGAAAAGCCCCGTTGCCCTTTAGGGTCAACGGGGCTTTTTTGTTTCAATAATATCATCAAATTTTTGATATCAATAATTCCTGATGAAATTGAAAACTGGATATTCGATTTTCTCATTCCGACTATGACCCAAAAAATCCATAATAAATCTTAAATCTTCCCCTAATTTTAATGATGCGAAAAATACTTCCACCGCTGGCTATTGTTTTTGCCGCCCTGCTCTGGAGCTTGGACGGATTCCTAAGACAAGAGCTCTATTCTGTCTCATCATTTTTGGTGGTAACACTTGAACACGCATTAGGCGCACTGCTTTTTTTACCGTTCCTTATCAAAGCTTGGCCCGAAATAAAAACATTAGGACAACGAGGCTGGATTTCGATTTTTTGGATTTCGATTTGCGGTGGAATTCTCGGGACTTTCTTTTACACAAAGGCATTGAGCTATATGGATTATATCGATTTGTCCGTAGTGGTTCTCCTTCAAAAACTTCAACCGTTATTTGCAATTTCATTGGCTTCAATTATTCTAAAAGAAAAACTTTCACAGAGATTTATAGGCTTGGCATTGATTGCCATGTTGGGTGGGTATCTTGTTACATTTGGAACCACGTCTATTGCAGATTGGGACGATAAAACTATCATCGCAGCTTTACTGGCTACATTGGCAGCTTTCAGTTGGGGAAGTTCTACTGTTCTGGGAAAACATGCTTTGAATCGATTACCCTTTGCAACCGTAACTGCTCTTAGACTTTCACTCACTGCAGTTGGGGCACTTATAATATTTACAGTAACTTCCAATGGTTTTGAGTCTATTGAACTCACATCTCTTCAATGGCGTAATTTGATTATCATTGTTCTGTCGACTGGATCTGTGGCGCTCTTTATTTATTATTATGGGCTTAAGCACCTTCCTGCTTCCCATGCTACTGTGTACGAACTAACTTGGCCTCTTTCCGCTGTTTTCTTAGATTGGGTCATTCGAGGTCGCATGCTTGGTTTTGCTCAAATAATAGGTGCATTTTTACTCTTAGGATCAATGATTTTACTTACCCGAGAGAAAACCAATGACTGAGTTTACTCTTAGAGATCATACCCATAATTTAAAATATAATTTGATGCATGAGTTTTGTTGGGGATTTGGAATTGCTTTCCATACACTATATGCCATTGTTCCACTTTTTTTAAGGGAGTTGCGTGCCCCAGAAAGTATTGCCGTTTCTACAGCGGGTTTATTTTCAATTCTTATTGCGCTTCCAACTTTATTAATCGCAGCATTGGGGCGAAATATTCATAATATTAAACGAGCAGTTATTGGGTTTCATGGAATTATACTTATCGTTTCATTTCTTATGGGATTTACTTTTTCAGTTTTGGATCCGGCGCAAGTGCAATCAGCATGGAAGCTATACTTTATTTATTTTATGCTGTACGCTTTTTCCATTGGAATCATTGTACCCATTTGGGCTGATTTTTTAAATCAAAGTACACTGAAATCTGAACGGGGGAAATTCTTTGGATTGGGGTTTGCTATGAATAGCGTGGGAAGTTTTGTTGGCGGATTCGCCTTAAAATTCTTATTAGCATCGGATCTTCCCTTTCCACGAAATTTTGGGTTTGGTTTTTTTATTCTATGTTTGAGTCTCGCCATTGGGACTGCTTTGTTTTTTCCATTTAAAATGAAGCCCCTTCAAAATGGCCAGCATCATAAAACATTCAAGGATTTTGTTATTGAAACTAAATCTATAATTGTGGGACATAAAAATTTTCAAAAGTATATTTTATCTAGAATCTTTTTCGCAGCCTATCTTCCGGGGATGGGACTTTATGCTGTTTATTGTCAGGATAAATTCAATTTCGCCATGAGCGAAGCTGGGATTTTCACCATTTTGAATGTGATTGCTGCAGGCGCTGCAAGTTTTACAGCAGGAAAATTGGGTGATAAATATGGCCACAAATCCAGTATGATGTTAGCATATTTTGGACATTTAATAGCTGTAGTTCTTGCCATATTCTCACAAAATATGTATTGGGTTTATGGCATTTTTATGGCAATAGGCGTTGGCCAGGGAGCTTTTATGCCATCCGCCATGAACTTGATTTACGATTTTGCAGACGATCGAGATACCAAAACATATATGGCTTTAGTGGATTCTTTTCTTGCGCCATTTGTGTTAATTTTTATTTTGGGAATTGGTGCATTTATTAAAAATGGTGATTATTCCAATTCTCTTTATATTATCGGAACCTGTATCATTATAGGCATGTGCATACTTCAATTCATCGTTAAAGACCCAAAAGAATCAACAAAAGAGGTATTTAATTCGGGTGGATTTTCTTCTTGATTTTTCCCATGGTAAAACTAAAAATTCACGTTCTCTTATGATTGATTTTATTTCGCGTCAAAGCCGGCTCATCTTGCCACTCTGTATTGCCCTAATGTTTAGTGCATGTCAGGAAGATCCATCTCGCCATTTAAATCTTGGAAACTGGTATCTTCAAAAAGGTCTTCTTGATGAAGCCATCATGGAATACCGTGAAGTTTCAAGATTGTATTCCGGCGACCAAAGCCAACTGACTCGTGACCAATTCCAAGTCTTAGGGAAGGCCCATTTTAAATTGGCTATCGCTTATACGAAAAAAGGATGGTGGGAATATGCCTTGAATGAGGCAAAACGAAGTTTTGATATTTCGCCCAATAAAGATTGCCATGATTTGGTTGGGTTAATTGAAATTAAAATTTCTCAGGGTGTCAGTTCCTGATTTACCTGTTTCGAAAAAAACTCCTGTTCCATAAAAATCCAAACCATTAACAACGCAAAACCAATGGTCCATCCTGCCAGAACTTGGTGAGGGAAATGAACACCTAAATATATTCGGGTAAACCCAACCAAAAATATTAATACGGATGCCAAAGTCATTCGGTGATAATAACGTCCAAGCCAACCCCAAACCACCACAGCCATTTGAGCGTGACCACTGGGGAACCCAAATCCGGATGTAGAAATTAAATGCAATTCATCTGAAGGTCGTGGTAGAGAAAATCCATGTTTTAAAATTTCATTCACAGCCCAGGACATTAAAATAATTCCTAAAAATGAAAACCACTTTTTTTTGTCCAAATAAAAATAAGCAATTAAAAGATAAATTGGATAAGCGGGGAAATTGCCTAAAAGTGTAAATCCTTTCATGAGAAAAATGATAGGCTGTAAATCAAATTGTTGGAGAAATTGAATCAACGCCATGATTTTAGAATGTTGTGGAAATCCGTATTTGTAGAGAAAATTGTCCGCAACACTTAATCAAATAATTAAAAAGAGCCGGATCGAGATTCGCCACCATCACAATAAATAATAGAACAATTGATAAAATTGGCCTCTGGTTGTAAAAGCATAGAAATTGTTCCAGCCACATCTTCTGGAGTTGTTGTGCGCCTCATAGGATTTCGTTTTTTTGTGTTTTCAATCCATTTTTCCCAGTCTTTTGTAATTTTTGTAAGAGCGCGAGTGGGTGTTACACCGGCCTGAACTGCATTGGCCGTAATTCCAAATTGGCCTAACTCCCAACCGATTTGCCGAATGACGGCTTCCATGGCAACCTTTGCTACACTCACTGGTCCATAGCCTTCCATGGCAACATAATTCCCTTCACTGGTGAGTCCCATCACACGAGACCCTTTTCCCAACAATCCTTCACCATATAATTTTTGAGTCCAATATAATAAAGCATTTCCCATAACATGAACTGTCATATCCATTTGACGTTGAGTTACGGGATTTTCACCAAATAAATTTGTAGTAGTGCCAAATGCAATAGAGTGGAGGAGAAGTTTAACTGGTTCACCGCCAGTAATTTCTTTGATTTGGGGTAAATGTTTATCGATTGTTTCTTCTGCTGCAGCATTGGTATTAAAATAATGACAACGACCGCCGGTTGTTTCTGTGACTTCAGCAATCGTTTCAGCAGCTAGCTTTTTGGCTTCACCTCTATCAAAATGAAATGCAATAATACCATAACCATCTTTTGCCAATCGTTTTGCAGTTGCGGCACCATGCCCAGTAGATCCACCTAATAATAATACCCATTCAGACATTTTTTTCTCCAAAGTTTAGCCTACAATTTACCCGATTATTTTGGAAGTTGAACATGAAATGTCTGTTCAATAATTCGTAGATTTGTAGGTTTCGCACCCTTTAAAATCAATAGGAATTGAACATATAATGATTAAAAAAAGTAGTTACTCAAAAGAAGATTTAATTCAAAGCGGAGAAGGAATTCTTGGCGGAATGGAAAATGGAAAATTGCCACTTGCGCCCATGCTTATGATGGATCGTATTACAGAAATCAATGATAACGGTGGGAAATACGAGAAAGGTCAGATTATTGCTGAACTCGATATCACGGACGATTTGTGGTTTTTTCATTGTCATTTTAAAGGCGATCCTGTTATGCCCGGTTGTCTTGGTTTAGATGGTATGTGGCAATTAGTTGGTTTCTATTTATCTTGGATTGGCGGTCAGGGTCGCGGACGTGCTTTGGGTGTAGGTGATTTAAAATTTAAAGGACAAGTCCGTCCTTATCATGATACCGTTACCTATAAAATTGATATTAAAAAAGTGTTGAATCGGAGTGGAAAGTATATGATTTGGGCTGATGGAGAATTGAGTACTAGCGAAGATAGGATTATCTATTTTGCTAAAAATCTCCAAGTTGGACTCTTTGATAATTTGACCTACGATTTTGGTGGCGATCCATCACTTGATTCTTTTTAATTCATTGCTTTTATAACTAAGGCGCTAAGTTGCAAGAACACAATCAGTCCTTTATTGGTTGCGTAATTGATCATCTTTTTAAACAAACTCTTTTAATCTAAAATAATAATATGGCCCTTCAATGTGGAATTGTAGGACTGCCCAACGTGGGCAAGTCCACCCTTTTTAATGCCCTGACAGAATCAAGCATTCCTGCGGAAAATTATCCCTTTTGTACAATTGAACCCCATATGGGTATTGTTGAATTGCCGGATGGACGCTTAAATGAATTGGGCAAAATTTATAATCCAGAAAAGATTCTTCCTGCCACCGTGGAATTCACTGATATTGCAGGCTTAGTCCGAGGGGCGAGTAAAGGTGAGGGGCTCGGAAATCAATTTTTAGGACAAATCAGACAAACCGCTGCTATTATTCATGTGGTACGTTGTTTTGATGATGATAATGTAACCCATGTTGAAGGCAGTGTTAATCCAATTCGCGATGCGGAAACGATTGAAACAGAATTATTACTAGCCGATTTAGACACCTTGGAAAAACGGCATCGAAAGACAGACAAAACTGCTCGGTCAGGCGATAAAATCGCCATAAAAGAATTGAACCTAATCAATAGACTTTTGGCACATTGTAATGAAGGTCACCGAGCTAGAACCCTTCCAATTCATGATGAAGAAGAAAAGACTATTTTAAAATCCCTGTTTCTCCTTTCAAGCAAACCTATTCTATATATCGCCAATGTGGATGAGGCAGAAATCATGCAGGATGAACGTAACAAACATGTTCAGGCTTTATTTGACTTCGCAGCTAAAGAAGGTAATTCCGCTATTCGGATTTGTGCTTCCATTGAACAAGAAATTGCGGTACTTCCTGAAGAAGAAAAAGAATTATTCCTTGCAGAATACAATCTCCCAGAACCAGGACTTCATAAAGTAATTCATGCGAGTTTTAGTTTATTGGGACTCCAAACCTATTTTACATGCGGGGAAAAAGAAGTGCGTGCTTGGACGGTTCCCGTGGGTGCAACAGCTCCTAAGGCTGCTGGAGAAATACATTCGGATTTTGAGCGCGGATTTATTAAAGCTGAAATATTTCATTATAAAGATGTTTTAGAATATGGCTCCGAAAAAGCATTAACGGAACTCGGACTCATTCGCCAAGAAGGGAAACAATATATTGTAAAAGATGGTGATTGTATTTTCTTCAAGTTTAATGTTTGAAAATTATTACCCATAAAAAAAGGGCAGTGAAAACTACCCTTTTTAATTTTAAATAAGATGCTTTTTATTCATCCTCTTCGTCGTCATCTTCATCTTCCCAATCTTCATCGTCTTCGTCATCATCTTCATCATCATAATAGTAATCAGGTGGATAAGCAAAATAGGGATTATTCGCATTACCATAGGGATCGTAAGGATTTTGGGATTCTTCCTTTTTCTCTTCTTCTTTCTCCGGAACAACTGCAGCTTCTTGCTTTACAACAATAACTCTTGGATCGTCTGAAGATTCTGAAGAATCAGTTGTCTTCTTAATTGCATTCATGACTAAGTCTCGATCTGAATCTGATAATCCGCCTCCCATTGCTGGGGACATGGGTGATCCTTGATTTCGAAAATTTAGTCCAGTGAGCACTGCAAAAAATAGAATCACCAGCGCAAATATTGAACCTTCAGTTTGGAATTCGAATCCGCCCCACATGTTTTGTGTGACACCGAATCCGAAGAAAATTCCAATAGAAAGCAGGACACCGAAGAGCATAATCATATTGCCCGTTTGGCGTGGAATGTTTGATTCCATGACCAGCATGTACAGAAACCAGACCAAAATACCCGCAACTGCAATGATGATACTTACTAAGAATTCTCCAAAAAGGAGAGATGTGAAAAAACCGACAACGCCGGCTGCTGGAATAATAAAACCTACTCCAGATTTCATGTCGTTAGCCATGATGGAACTCCATTAATACCTCGAATTATACCAAAAATTGCCGTTTGTTCTGCAAAAATGCAAGATTTTTCCTAAACGAATAAGTATGCATTTTCTCTCATGTAAACTACAGAGATGATTCCGTAACTTTCGAGCTTATTATGAGAAATGAATTAATAAAAATTGGCGTCATTGGCGTGGGGCATTTGGGGCAGCACCATACAAAACATTATGCAGCATTGTCTGATGCATCGTTGATGGGAATTTACGATATCGATACGGATCGTGCAGAATCCATTGCTCGCAAAAATAACACAAAAGCATTTTCTAGTATTGAGTCCTTATTAGAAACTGTTGATGCTGTATCCATTGTAACGCCAACTCCGTTTCACGCAGATGTGGCTGAATTATGTATCATGGCGAAGAAACATGTATTTATTGAAAAACCCATCACCAAAAGTTTAGAAGAAGCAGATCGACTTTTGCTATTGGCAAAAGAGAAAGGCGTCCTTATCCAAGTGGGACACATAGAAAGATTGAATCCTGCTCTATTAGCACTTCAGCCCTACAACGTTCAACCCAAATTTATTGAAATTCAAAGATTAGCCCCATACACGGCTCGAGGAACGGATGTGCCTGTAGTCTTAGATTTAATGATTCATGATATTGATATTTTATTATCCCTTGTGAATTCTCCCGTAAAAACTATCCGTGCTTCAGGACTTTCTATTCTTACAGATTCTGTGGATATAGCACATGCACGAATTCGATTCGGGAATGGAACGGTGGCCAGTATCATGAGTAGTCGCGTGGCAAAAGATAAAGTTCGAAAAATTAAAGTTTTTCAACGAGACATCTATGCTACCATTGATCTTTTATTAGGGTTAACCGAAGTTTATAAAGTGATTGGTAACCCGGATGATGACCCGGATGCGCTGATAACAGCACCATTTGAGTATGATGGATCTGAAAGGTTTATAGCTTACGAAAAACCACCTGTTGTTCCTGAAGATGCGCTCCAAATGGAATTAATGAATTTCATTAAATCTATCCGAGGGCAAGAAACACCAATTGTTACCGGAAAAGCCGGCCGAGATGCGTTGGAAGTGGCAATGGAAATACAACAATTGATTATTCAAGATATTCATTAATGGACTTACGAAATTTTTTATTTAAAAATCGAAGTTTTACACCGATACCCATTGTACTCACACTTCTTTATTTCTCAAATCCAGCTTTGCCATTTTTGGTGTATGGAATAGCCTTAGCTGCTTTAGGTGAATCTATCCGTATTAATGCTGTGCGATATGCTGGAGGTGCCACCCGAACCACCAAAGTTGGGGCGCCCTCTTTATGTACAACTGGCCCCTATGCCAGAACACGAAATCCACTTTATCTTGGGAATATGATTATTTATTGTGGGATTGTTCTCATTGCCGGAGGCACTTATATGTGGGAATTATTTATTCTTGTATTCTCTTTTTTCACTTTCCAATATTTTATGATTATTTCATTAGAAGAGGAAACTTTAGTTGGATTATTTGGAGATGATTATGATACATATAGAAAAAATGTCCCAAAATTATTTCCAAGAATCACCCCATGGATTGGTACAGATGATCGGTCGCCAACGCTAATTTTCAACACCTTAAAAACAGAAAAACGTACATTACAAAATCTTACTTTTATTTTATTTTTAATTGCCTTAAGAGCTATTTTCGGATTGCCTGTATAATTCATCTGGGCTGAATATGAGCACGGAGTCACTTAAATATTTTATTGTTGCCGGAGAACCTTCCGGTGACCTCCATGGCGGTAAACTAATACAAGCCATCCAAAATATTAATCCTAATACCTCCTTCATGGGGCATGGTGGAAACGCTATGAAAGCTGCAGGAATGCAGATATTAGAACATACTGACGACCTGGCAATGATGGGGTTTGTGGAAGTAATAAAACATCTTCCTCGTATGATGAAAATAATGGGGAGAACAATTGATACAATTTCCCGTATGAAACCTGACAGAATTATTCTCATTGATTATCCCGGTTTCAATCTTCGCCTGGCAAAACGGATACATTCTTTAAAAATTCCTATTACCTATTTTATTTTACCCCAAGTTTGGGCGTGGAAAGAAAAAAGAGTAGAAACAATGAAAACCGTACTGGATCAATCCCTCTCAATTTTTCCATTTGAAGAAGAGTGGTTCGATTCGCATGGACTTGCCACGACCTATGTAGGACATCCATTTGCTGAACTTGAACATCTAGATGAAGCATCTAAAGAATTTTACCAGCGACATAATTTATCCATCGAATATCCAGTTTTGGTATTATTACCCGGAAGTCGCCAACAAGAAATTGATCGTCATTGGCCTGTATTTCTGAACGCTGTGGAATCTATAAAAAAGATAATTCCTGATTTACAAGTGATGGTGGGGAAAGCATCAAATGTAACGATTAATTCAATTCCTGATTATTTTAGAATCGAAACCAATGCAAGAAAAGCTATGATTGCAGGAACCGCTGCTTTAGTCTCTTCCGGAACTGCAACTTTAGAATGCGCTGTTGAAGACACACCAATGATTGTATGTTACAAGCTTTCTAGTATTTCATGGATCATGGCTAAATATTTGACTCATATTAAATATGCTTCTATGGTTAACTTGATTGCTAATAAAAAAATTGTACCAGAATTACTCCAGGATGATATGACATCAACCAATATTGTAGAAGCGGTATTACCATTATTAGATTCAAAAAATATAAAACGGAAAAAAATGTTGGCAGGATTTGATATTGTAAGAAAAAATCTGGGATTACCCGGGGTTTATAATCGTGCTGCAACTGCAATTTTATCTCAAATAAAAGAGCATGATGATTGATAGTTTGAAAACTGGACTCAAAGTTTCTTTGGCCAGCATTCTCCTAAAAATATTTTATGGTACAAATCGAAAAGATGTACGAGGTCGTCATCATTATCAATCCTTAATTCACGAAGGTAAGTCAGTCATATTAACTGTTTGGCATGGTCATCTTTTAAGCATTGTCCATGATTTGAGAAACGCCCCCGTGAATGCCATTGCGGGCACGCACCGTGATGCAGAAATCATATCCCAAATTGCCATAAAATGGGGCTGGAATATGATGCGGGGATCGAGCAAGGAAAAAGGTGAAGTGGCTTATAAAGAAATGATTCGCGCTTTAAAAAAGTCCGGAAGCTTAGTCTTCATTACTCCCGATGGACCAACGGGGCCTGCCCATATTCCAAAACCCGGTGTAATTCGCGCCGCCCAAGCCACCCAATCTGCCATTGTCCCAATCAGTGTCCATTCAACAAGTAGCTGGGAATTTAAAAATTGGGATACATTTTATTTAGAAAAGCCATTTGGGAAAATATTTATTGAATATGGAGAACCTGTTTTTTTTGAAAAAGGGCAAAACTTTGATACGTGTACCAAAATATTAATAGAGAAAATGGCTGAAGTAGAACAATATAATTTGCAAGTTGCAAATAATGAAAGTCTCTAAGGAAATTCACGCTTATTTGTTATTTCCTTTAGCCATGTTCTACTGGGGGCTTGTCTATTGGCGTAGCTTATTTTATAAATACGGCTTTTTTGTATCCCGACGTTTACCCTGCTCTGTAATCAGTATTGGTAATATAACAGTAGGAGGCACTGGCAAAACGCCTACAGTGATTTTTTTAGCAGAATATTTAAAAGGGAAAGGGAAACGTGTTGCCGTATTGAGTCGGGGTTATGGTCGTGCCACCAAGGGGACTCTCATGGTTTCAGATGGAAATGGTCCCAATGTATCTTGGGAAAAATCCGGGGACGAACCTTTTCTCATGGCAAAAAAGTTAAATCAAATTCCCGTAGTAGTGGATGAGGATAGATTTCGCGGAGGCATGTTTATTATGCAAAAATTTAATCCTGATATTATTTTATTGGATGACGCATTTCAGCATCGAGCTATTGAACGTGATTTAGATCTTATATTGGTCAATAGTGGGGATAAATCCTTCGACCATAAATTACTGCCTTATGGATTGTTGAGAGAACCATGGATGAATATTAATCGCGGTGATGCTGTCATTCTTACAAAAACTAATTTGAAAAAACCAAAACCGTTTTTAATCCGAAAAATCAAAGAATCTAGATTGCCCATTTTACACTCTACAACTCACGCATCACTCTCTACCCTTTCACCCGAAAAGCCAGATTCTATTAAGAAAAAAAAGGTGTTTATTGTTTCTGCGATTGGTGATTCATCTGGGTTTATCCAAACAGTGAAAAACTTGGGTTGCGACATTGTGGGCGAAAAAATTTTCCCAGACCATTTTAAATATTCCCAATCGGACTGGAAAAACACGGAATCACTTTCTGCCCAAGTGGATTATATTATTACTACAGAAAAAGATTGGGTAAAGATTGAACATTTTTCATTTACAAAACCCGTGATTGTAGTTGGGATTAAAATTAAAATTCAACCGGGAAAGAAATTGGAAAGATTATTAATTGATCTTTAAGCTGGGTTTTTGCCAGAATCTTTATTGAGTCCCGTTTATCGAAAAAATTACAGCTTTAAATCTGTGCCATTCCCCAGGCAAATACAACACCCACAAAGGTGAGCATTAACGGCCAACCTGTATTCACTAATGCTTGGGAACTTGGGTCATGAAAAACATGGACCTGAAATTCGTGGCTTGATGTGGCACCATGTTCATCCACCGCCATTAAAATAAAATCATTCATTCCCATTTGGTTTTTTCGTGGGGTCCATTCCACTGTTGCTTTCTTTTTATCAAAACGGGCATATTTTGGTAGCCTCACGGCGCGATACGCTACCTTATCACCATTCAGGTCTTCTGTGGTCATTTTATAGCGCCAAGTATGTCCAGTGAGTCCCACAGGTTTCGGATTGGAAATAATTGTTGGCGCGTTATTCACAAATATTTTTCCATTTTGAACGTCCGTTCCATAGCCATCACTCACAGCCACTTCAAAAGTATTATTATTAATTTGCGCTGCTTTTGGTACCCATAAAATTTTTCCGTGGCGATCCATCTGCATGCCATGAGGTCCCTTCAATAGCGAGTATTCCAATTGTGAATTTTCATTTCGGTCATCCACCCGGACTTGGTATTTAAAGAGTTCTCCCACCAATCCCATATGCGGCGGATTCGATACAATGGTTGGCATATGGTTAGAATAAACTTCGAATGTTTGTTCATCCTTGGTATAACCATCAGAAACTACGACCGTAATGCGGTGCGCATCTGTTTGCTCTGTAGAAGGCGTCCATCGTAATGTTCCCGATGCGCCATCCACTTCCATCCCTTCCGGGAAATCTAAAAGAGAAAATTTGACGGGATTTTGGCGTTCCACCACAACCCGAGGTGGTTTACCTTTTCCACCATGGAAAAACTCCCAAAGGAAATCTTTCAATTTGATCGTCCGTCCATCAACCGTTTCCAATAACACCCAAAGTCTATCATCTTCAAAGAAAACGGAATGGGTATATTTTTTCATATTCAATCGGGACACAAGGGAATCAGCGGGATATTTCGGATCCACATAATAAATGGCATCTGCATTATGCCAATCGCCTAAAAAACGATCCACATTTGAGAGGGCAACATCATCTGTGATATTGATAGAATACATACGTATAGCGGATACATTATCTACTTTCACCACGCGGTTAAATGGCAGGAGTGAGCCTTTATTTTTATCATTAACCATAATGCGGTATGCATATTCATCTCCAACCGTTGCAGACATAGTAGGAACCGATACAATATGGATAGGCGCATTCACAAAAAAATTAGATTCAATTACACGAGATTCATGCCCATCTGACACTTCAATCTTTAAGGTGTGAAAATCCAATTCATTCATGGTGGGTTCCCATCGTAATCGTCCAGAATGTGGATCCATACGCATCCCCTGGGGTAACTCATGAGCCGTATAAACCAATTGATCCTTTTTGTTCGGATCTTTAATGACTAAGTCGAAATCCCAAATACCACCCACATTTATTTTGTTCATAGGATTCGGTGCCGATTGGATAATGGGAGGATGGTTAACAAACAGATCAACATATTGCGTATCAGTTGCTACACCATGGCTAACAATAACTGCATATTTTGCAGTATCCACCTGAACAGGATTTGGTGTCCAGGAAACTGTACCATCTGGGTCTATTTTCATTCCATCAGGACCATAAAATAATTTATAATTAATTTTTTCATCGGGACGTTGGCGCCAAACTTTTACCGGATAATGATAAGGGTTTCCAACAATTGCATTTTTTGATGCTTGTGATAGAATCTTCACTCCGGCCCGTGAGAACAGTTGAAACTCTTGAGCCGTTCTTTCAAACCCATCGGTTGCCACCAATCGAACATCATAAATTTCTACATGGGCACTATCTGTTTTCCAGGTCATAATCCCATTTTCAAAAGTCATTCCTTCCGGCGAAACTTCTAATTCATAACGAATGGTTGCATCTTTATTTCTATCTTGAACAATGGGCTCATAGCGAAATGTTGCCCCTGCAATAAATTCTGTAACGGTGGGTTGAGTTAAAAACCGTGGCGGATCATTCACATAAATCCAAAGACTTTCATCCCGACTCTCTAATACCGGAACAGCTTTATAGACTTGCTCTTCTTCTGGCGTTGCCGAAGTGGATTCTACAATTTCGTCCACCTTCATTCGCACAAGATACGACAAGGGAAATGCATCCAATTGTTTTTCTGTTGGAACCCAATTTAAAGATTGGCTCTCATACAAAAAATACATCCCTTTCGGTGGCTGGTTGTCCCATCGAAAACTATAAAATTCTTCTGTACTGTCTTTAGGAATATCATAAAGAAACAGTTGCCCCGGTCTAAGCACATAGCGAGGAAGTACATGCTTGGGTAATCGCTGTCCAACTGATTCTTTTGGACGTGGTTTTTTCGGCTGTTCTAACGTTCTAAATACCTTTTTCGGGATCGATACCTTTGGTTGTTCTCGCAGAACTTTTCCTTCCTGTTTCTCTGGAGCCAGTGTACTCGGAATATAACTCCCAGGGGATTGCCCTAGATCTGTGATAATTTTTTCTGCCTGTTGTGGTTGAAGCGGTTCTCTTTCATCCGGAAGAACTTCAATATAAACTTCAGGGATTAAAGGTTCATCATCCTGAACATTCGCCAATAGATTTGGTAGCTGTTTGGTAATAAAATCCGATGTAACCAAATAACCTTGATCTAAACGGTCAGAGCGATTCCCTAGCTGGAGAATATAAATTGAATTCATTTCACCATCCCAACCGGAAACCAAAACATTGCCAGTATATTGCCCTGCTTTAGTCATAGGTACCATGGCAAAAACTTGCATATCTGATGGAATTTGCCTCATGGCATTTTCTACACCTTTATCCAATCCGCCATCATCTCCTGACCTCATGGTGAGGGAATTAATATCAGATGATAGCATTAAAATATCTTCGTAAGTATCTTGATTAAAATCTTCTAAAGCTACTTGAGAAAGAGGTCCGGGATTTACAGGCACTTCATCTATAACTAAGGTTGCCGGTGTTAAAGTAAATGCTGCAATATCTCCGGAATTAAACGGAACAATGACATCAAAAAATCCATCTGAGTCCCAGTCTGTTAATTCAATAGAATAAGGCAAAATCCCACTGAGTCCATCAATTCTTTTTCGAACTAAATGACCCGAATCAAATACACCGCCAATATTATAAAAAGGCTGTGCCTTTATGGTATGACCTTCCGGGCTCAATGCTAAAACATCATCATATCCATCCCCATCATAATCAACAACACCCACATAAAGTAAACCAGATCCAACGAGTAATTCATCGGAGCGAATCTTTTTGGTTAAGGATAAACCTGCTGCAGTAGAATTCACAATTGCAAACCCTCGAAATGGACTTCCCAACGCTAAAACAAGTTCTTGATCTCCATCCGCATCTTGGTCTAATAATTGAAAATTATTGCAACGGAGAGACCGATTTTCTTTTCCAATATCTAGGGTTGCGGTTGGGATTTCTGAAAAATGAGTGCCATCCCACGCATAAGACGCAACAAAAACATGAGGTGTAGAATTATCGGCAAAACGTGATAAGTTCATAACCAAAACCAATTCCGGTGAACCATCTCCATCTAAATCTCCAATTTGTGCATCCACAAACTGACCCTCTAATGCAACGGGTGGCGTAAATTCCCAAATTAAAGTTTGATAGCCATCTTCATCAATTTCATAATATCGAACAGCCGTAGGAAATACATCTTCATAAGGATTTAATTCCAATGCGATAAATTCAAGTAAGGCATCTCCATCTAAATCGTATGTACCATTAATATGAACAATTTTCTGACCATAAGATAAACAAAGGCTAAGAGTGAGAACCTGTAAGATTCTCCGAATATTTTGAGTCCAATGCATGGCGTTACCTATTCATTGCCCCCACTTTCATCATCATTTTCACCTTTCTCTTTTTCTGATTCGTTGTCAGGTTGAGATTCTTCTGGCTCCGCTGGAACACCATCTTCTATCGGAGCAACAGGCTCTTTCCGGTTTTCTAATTTCAGTGTATCAGCCGGTGCAGCGGGGACAGATGTGGGATTCTCCATTTTCACAACTTCGGGCGTTATTTCATCTTCTTGTGGAGAAGGTGCGCTTTCATCATTAGACACAGCCTCATCTGTAATTAATTCGCTTTTTTCAGGGACATTACTTTGTTTCGGCTCCACGGGAATTTCTGGGTTTGTTTGTTCTGGTTGAGCGTCTGGCAAACGAGGTTCTCTTGTAATTTTTGGTAACTTTCCAGCAGGGCCAAATAACGGTTCTTCTAAGGATGCACCTTGCAAAAGTTTAATTTTTAATTCATCCGGAAACATTTCTTGGATCAATCTTGAAAACATAACAGCAGGTTCAACTTTCCCTACAAGATCAAACTCCGTTGTCACTTTTTTAGAGCCATTGGCTCGAACCACAACTTCTCCCCGAACCGCTTGCAAAGTCCCGTCATCCATAAACACGGCCAAAGATTGTGACGGCATAGATGGTGTAGTAGATGATAAATAAATGCCTTGATAAACAGAATCATCATCACCATCAAAAGAAAACCGAATCAATTTATCTGTGAAATCCATATCCAAAGATGTTGGAAATCCTTCAAAGAAATAATCTGGAAATTCAAATAATTTTGGATCGAATGCTTCGGGTTGATATGATTGCGATAATGAATCTTGCGTAGGAGAAATGGACATAAATACCACATTAGTTTGCATATCATGCACCATGGTCAATGTGGTAATGCTGTCGAGTCTTGCATCACGTAAAGAGTAGGCAAAATCAAATGTTTCACCGCGTTTCAAATTTGCAAGATTTGCTGATATTCCATGTTGAAAATGGGTGGCTTCCCCCATGGGTGGCACTTGATTTACAGCCACACCAAAAGGAACTTCTCCATCAAAGATGTAACGATCTTTTGTTTCAGATACCGGTGTCATGGCTAAAACATAATATAGATCGATTTCGTTCTCAGATTGCATATCTAACATTGTATCTGAATCAACCACGATTGGCGTTAAAGCTTTTTGAACTGTTTTAGTAAAAGATGAAATGCCTGAATCTTTTTCGGGAATAGGTGATATGGCTGAATCTAATTTTGCTTTTTCGGGACTGAATTCTCCCAAATTAACCCGGGTAAACCCAGCTTCATCTGCCCAAGTTTCACTTGCCATCTCAATGTTCATAATGGGGACAGACGTTTTTTCTAATGTTCCTGATTCTTTGGGCATATCTTTTTTAACACTTGCTAAATAATCACCCAATGTAGGCGTTAATGCATTATATATTTTTGTTTTTTCAGACAGAGTTGATTTGGTGTTGTACATTCCGTTTCCTCCACCTGGAAGACTTGTAAGATCTGCGTCTCCAGCCATAGGGACAGAATTCAAAGAAGCAGCTTCATCCGTTAGAGGAGGGGACGGAGGTGATAATTGATTTTTTTCATCTCTGGAAGTTAAATAATGAGAAATAGATGATTGGACTTCATTGACTTCTGCGCGATTTCGTGAATCCATTATTTTGGCTAGATTAATTTCGCTATCTTTATTTGAGATCGGGAAAGCGCCCTTTCCTGAAAGACTAGTATTTGAAATTTGAGTGGTAGTTCCATCGACTTCCAATAGAAAAACATCATCCGATCCAAAGGGAATCAATAAACCATTTTTATTCGATCTTTTTGATTCGAAATCTTGGATGTCTGCCCCAAGTATAATACGCGCGTCATTTAATTTGAGTAAATCTGATTGGATTAATTTATAATTTTGATCGATATCAAAAATCGCCGTCTTCAGTTGATTTTTTTCATGAACCATCATGGCAACATAATGTCCACCGTGACTCGAAAATCCACCAGTAAACACTAGACCATAGCCATTACTAATAATGGGAGAAACAAGTTTTTGGACATTTTCTAGTCGAATTCCATCAGTAGAAAGAAGAATATCAAAAACGAAACCGTACCTTAAGGGTGCCCCTAATGCTAAAGATATTTTAGGAGATGCACCCGGAATCAGTGACAGATTTGATGGCCTGACGATATTCGATCCAGAGAATTGTTTTGAAACGGTGAATGGTGTTTTTGAAAATCCCGTTTCATTTCCTGAGAAGACATACAGCCAAGGCTGATTTTCTGTGGATGAATACATTTCAACAACTGCAACCAGATCATGATACCCATCATTATTAAGATCAACAACCTCAGCATCATTGAACTTTTGTCCGTTTGGTAGCAAATATGTCCATATAGTATCTGCGATTGATGATTTTGAAATCTCTACCCAAATCGCAGAAGACGCACGGGTATTTAGGATGAGCGTCTCTACTAGCCCATCTTTGTCTAGGTCGTAAGACCCGTGAACGTGGAAAACCCCCTTGCCTGTGAGACCAGACATGAGAAGAAATCCAAGTATTATTCCTTTTAAGAAGCGCGTTTCAGCACCTTTGAACATACTTAACCTCATGATGTTACCCAAAATTGGATGCAATTATTCGGGAGGCAAATCACGTTTTGATTTCCCTTACCTCGATTACTCTTCAAAAAATATAGGGTCATAGCGCTATTTTTACAAGGAAAAGCCCCTCTGTCTTCTCTAATAGTAATTCTTAAATTTACGGCTATATTTTCTTTCTAAATTCAAGGATGAATCTTAATTTGAGACAGTCTACCATGCGGAGAACTCCAACAATATGATAAAATTTATTTTATTCATCAACCTTAGTGCATCAATCTTGATGGCCCAGTTTGCCTATCCTGCCGAAGATTTTCTTGGCGGCGGAATTGGCTATAGTCCAATGTACATCAAACTTGATTCAATTCCAGGCTCATCATATTTAACAGGACTTGGTCTTGATCCAAAAACATTCAAGGATCCTTTTGTTATCCATGGTGGAGAAGGATTTGCTCATATAACAGGCCGTTGGCGTATTGGCGGATATGCTGGAGTCGGCGCAACCACAATCAGCACCGTACCAGATATTGTAGTTTTTCAGGATACAAATGGCAATGATTCATTAGACGTTGGAGAACCTTCTAAGAATTATACTGAGGACTTTAATCCAACAATTGAAGCAAAATTCTATTTCTCTTTGGGTGCCGCATCCGTAGAATACGTTATGCCGATCTTGCAAGATTTAGAGTTATCTGCAGGCGCTTTAATGGGGCTTGGTAGAACAGGCATTGCACTAGATCAACAAAGTGGAAACCCTAGATGGGCTAAAATTTTTAAAAATGTATATGGAACCATGGATAGCACTGGCACATTATTTTATGGCGTAGACAGTGCAGAATATATTGATCCTGACATTTTACCTGGAGCGGTCCCTGGGCTAATGCGGGATGTAAGTGCTACCTTTTTCAATTTCCAACCTTATGTTGCAGTTAAGTGGCAATTCTTAGAACGCCTTGGACTACGGATTAGCGTTGGATTTAATAAAGGAACCATTACTGCAGGGAATTGGGTCTTGAATGGAAGAACAAAAATTAGTGATTCACCTACGTCTGCAATCCAAGGCGCCTCGTTTCGAACGATGCTTTATATCGGATTATAACTAAACTAAAAAAACATCATGTTTAAAAAACTTCAAAGGGTATGGCCCTTAATGCTGTCCGCAACTTGTGGCTTTCTTTTAGCCGCATTTCTACTTACACCTAAATTGTATTCCAGCAATCAAAATGTATATAAAGTTTTGCGCGAAAAAATTAATGTGCTCCAACAAATTATTTCTTATGTAAACCATTTCTATTTCGATACAGTGGATATGGAAAAAGTAATGGATGGGGCTTTTCATGGGCTCATGGAAGAATTGGACCCGCACTCCACTTACATCCCAGCCAAAGAACAGGAAAATATTGATGAAGTCTTCAAAGGAAAATTTCAGGGAATTGGGATTGAGTTTGATATTTTAGACGGATTTATTACGGTAATTTCTCCCGTTCCAGATAGTCCATCAGATATTGTAGGGCTAATGCCCGGAGACAAAATTATTGCCATTAACGGGGAAGATGCCTACAAAATTACAAAAGATGAAGTTTTTAAAAAATTACGGGGCCGGAAAGGCACTCGAGTTGATGTTAGAATTAGTCGTATTGGAGCCCAACCTTTTAATGTCATAATCATTCGAGACAATATTCCTATTTATAGTGTAGGCGCTGCTACCATGATTGATGAAGAAACGGGATATGTTTTCCTTAGACGATTCTCTGCTACCACAGAAAAAGAAGTTACTGCTGCCATAGATAAACTCTTAGATCAAGGTATGAAGCGTTTATTATTTGACCTTCGTGGAAATAGTGGTGGATTTCTAGAACAAGCAGCTGCTATTTCAAATCAATTTATAACCACCACAGATACATTGGTTTATACCATTGGTAAAATTAAAGAATCCAATCAAGTCTTTCTTGCAAGTCCCAAAAAAGGGCATGACGATTTTTCCTTAATTGTTTTGATTAATCGCGGTTCCGCAAGTGCTGCAGAAATTGTATCAGGCGCAGTTCAGGATTTGGATCGAGGACTCGTGGTGGGTGAAACCAGCTTTGGAAAAGGATTAGTGCAACGTCAACTTCCATTGGATTCTGGTGCTGCGGTTCGAGTTACCATCGCTCGATATTATACGCCTTCTGGACGATTAATTCAACGACCTTACGAAGATGGAAATGATTTGGCCTATTACCGAGAATTATATGCTACAGACCGTGAATCAAAAATTGATAGCTTGAAAGAACTTCGTCCAAAATATTCCACAAAATCAGGACGAGTCGTTTATGGTGGTGGTGGAATTACACCGGATATTTATATTCCATACAAAAATTCAATTAATGTTGAAACAGGTAAAGTGTTACGGAGTGCAAAGCGACCCATATTTAATTTTTCATCTGAATATGCTTCAACCCATCCCAATGAGTTTTCATCATTTACTACTTTTAGAGATGAGTGGAAAGTGTCCACACCCATTTTTAACGACTTTCTTTATCATCTCCAACAGGACTCTATCAATGTCAATAAAGATTCATTGCTCGTAAATACTGAATTTATTTATAATAGAATTAAAAGTGAAATTGCTGGATCCGTATGGGGAAAAGATGAAGCAGCGAATATCAGATTAAAGCTAGATAATCAGGTAATCGAGTCTTTAAAACATTTTAACGAAGCTAATGCATTTTTAAAATCCTTGAATTAAATTGTGAGACTTTTTAATAAACTTTTTTGTTATTTTAACCCCTACATTAATAAGATCAAAACCGGAGTAATACTATGGTCCATTATTTTTTAGAAGGTGGCGGCTTTATGTGGCCAATCCTAATCACACTATTGTTTGGGCTCGGATTTGCCATTGAACGATTTTATTCGCTCATGATGTCTGCCGTTGATTCAAAATCGTTTTTTGATGAAATCATTCAAGCAATTGATGATAATGGTACACCAGCGGCCGTTAAAGTTTGTGAAGAAACCGATGGGCCTGTTTCATCAATTTTCTATGCAGGGCTTTCTAGAATACATCGCGGTTTAGGCGATGTAGAAAAAGCAATCCAAAATGCTGGCGCTATTGAAATGGCTTTTTTAGAAAAAAACATGATTTGGCTTAATGCTGTTATCACGATTGCTCCTATGCTTGGATTTACAGGAACTGTTGTGGGTATGATTGGCGCTTTCGACGCAATTAAAGCAGCCAACGATATTTCTCCTGCTGTTGTTGCGGGTGGTATTTCTCAAGCATTATTGACAACTGCATTCGGACTTATTGTTGCCATGATTATTCAGACATTTCAAAATGTTTTTGTATCTAGAATTGATAAACTTGTTTTAGATATGGAAGAACAGTCTGTAAAGATCATGGATCATTTGTACGAAAAAGAAGTAAAAAAGTCCTAATCACCTAAGCCCAACATGGCTAATAAACGCAGATTTAAAGGTGGTGAGATTCCAACATCTTCCATGGCAGATATTGCTTTTCTACTTCTAATTTTTTTCCTGGTTACAACCACAATTGATACGGATAAAGGGTTGGGGATTGTACTTCCACCACCTGGTGATATGGAAATTGAGATTCGGAAAGAGAATATTCTTAATTGTCTTATTAATTCCCAAGGGAAAGTTTTGCTAGATGAAGAGCCTACGGCTATTGAACAAATCCATCGGATTGTAGGGCAAAAATTGCGGGCAAATGATAAACTAATTGTCTCCGTAAAATCTCACCCGAAAACAGCGTATAATGATTATGTTCGCGTCATTGATCAATTAAAAATGGCTGACGCTAAACGAATCTCTATCGCAAACAGTAACTAATGAAATTCACAAAAAAAACCAAAATATCAAGTGAAATCCCAACGGCTTCAATGCCTGATATTATTTTCATGTTGTTAATCTTTTTTATGGTTACCACGGTCCTAAAAGAACACTCCGGACTTCCCGTGAACCTTCCGAAAGCAAAACGAATTGAAAAACTAAAATCGAAGCGCCATACGGTTCAACTTTGGGTATCAAAAGATGGGATGATTTCTATTGATGATCGCTTACTTAGTGTAGATGAAGTTTCGATGGTTATGTATGATAAACGTGTGGCGGATCCCCAAATTGTGGTTTCCTTAAAGGGCGATGAAGAAGCAGAAATGGGATTGATTTCAGACATTCATGAAAATTTACGTAAGGTAGAAGCGCTAAAACTCAATTACTCTACGAAAACATTGGTGGATTGATGGACCATGTAAATCCACTAAAAATAAAATATCCTATTGTCATTCGGATTACTGGACTCATTGGCGTTACACTCGTTATTATGAACTTTCTTCTTTTTCCGCGATTCTTAAATTCAAAAGAATTCGAAGAAGTTAACCAAGTTATCATCGAGAATATTGATATCCCCCAAACGCAACAAATGGATAATACGCCTCCCCCATCTCGTCCATCTATTCCTGTCCCTTCTGACGATGAAGATATTGCAGATGATTTAACATTGGACGAATTAGATTTCGACGATTTTTCAAACATGGATGCGCCACCACCACCACCATCTGGACCACGTGTAACATTTATTCCTTACGATGATCCACCGGTGGCCATGTCACCTATTCGCCCTGTTTACCCAGAAATTGCACAGGAAGCTGGCATTGAAGGCGTCGTGATTGTACAGGCATTTATCGATGACAAAGGTCGCGTCAAAGATACATTAATTTTAAAAGGAGTCCCGAATACCGGACTTGATGAAGCGGCAATGGAAGCGATTCGAAATACTCGCTTCAAGCCAGCTAAACAGCGTGAACGCGCAGTCGGTGTTTGGATCTCAATTCCAGTAAATTTCAGACTAAAATAAACACTACCGTCATTTATCTATAAAAAAGCCTCGGCAAATGCCGAGGCTTTTTTATAGATGATATTTACAAAAATAAATAAAACTCTAAATATATTTTATCCTTTCACATTAGCACTGTGAAATTCCCAATTCATTTTTCGAATATAATCCACAGAGATTTCTTTTGGACATTCTGCTTCACAAGCACCTGTATTTGTACAATGCCCAAAGCCTTCCTCGTCCATTTGCTTTACCATCCCAATGACGCGTTCTACCCGTTCAGTTTGACCTTGAGGCAATAAAGCCAATTGGGATATTTTTGCTGCTGTAAATAAATTAGCCGATGCATTCTTACATGCAGCGACACAAGCACCGCATCCAATACATGCGGCAGCATCAAAAGCATCATCAGAAATATCTTTGCCAATAGGAATTGCATTCCCATCCGGAGCGCTGCCAGTATTCACTGATACAAATCCACCCGCTTGAATAATTCTGTCGAACGGCGTTCTATCTACTATTAAATCTTTCAATACAGGAAATGGTTTTGCACGCCAAGGTTCAATCGTTACCGTATCGCCATCATTAAAATGTCGCATATGGAGCTGACAAGTTGTTGTACCTTCCAGCGGTCCGTGTGGGCGACCATTAATCACCATAGAACACATACCACAAATCCCTTCTCGGCAGTCATGATCGAATGCAACTGGCTCATCCCCTGAATTCACTAAATTCTCATTTAATACATCCAACATTTCTAAAAATGACATATGTGTATTTAGATCTGAAATATCATAGGTTTTAAATCCACCGGGTTCTGTGGGTCCATCTTGTCGCCAAATTTTGAGAGTCAGATTTAAATCAGCCATTATTTATAACTCCGCTGTGTTAACTGTACAGCTTCAAATTCTAATTTTTCTTTATTCCGGACTGGATCTGTACCTTCTCCTTGATAGTCCCAAGCAGACGCAAATGTAAAATTTTCATCGTCCCGTTTGGCTTCGCCTTCGTCAGTTTGAGACTCTTCCCTGAAATGTCCACCACAAGATTCGCTTCGATCCAATGCGTCCCGAACCATGAGTTCGCCCAATTCAATAAAATCTGCAACGCGTCCTGCTTTTTCTAATTCGGGATTCAAAACATTATCCCTGCCGGGAACACGTACTTTATCCCAAAATTCTTTTTTCAATGATTGGATTTCTCCAATAGCTTTTGTGAGACCTGCAATATTTCTAGCCATTCCACAATTATCCCACATAATATGTCCTAAATCCCGGTGGAAACTTTCCACAGAACGGCTGCCGTTATTGTTCAGTAAACGGTCATTACGATTTTTCGATTCCTTTTCCGCTTTTTCAAATGCTTCGTGATCCGTGGAAATGGCTGGTGTACGAATATCATTAGATAAGTATTCACCAATGGTGTAGGGTAAAACAAAATAGCCATCAGCCAATCCTTGCATCAGAGCGGAGGCGCCAAGACGATTTGCACCATGATCTGAAAAATTACATTCTCCGATTGCGTATAATCCCGGAACTGTTGTCATTAAGTTATAATCTACCCATAGTCCGCCCATGGTATAATGAACTGCCGGATAAATCCGCATAGGTGTTGAATAAGGATTGTCGCCTGTAATTTTTTCATACATTTCAAATAAATTTCCATAACGGGCGCTCACCACATCTTGCCCTAATCGCTTGATAGCATCTTTGAAATCTAGATATACAGCTAGTTTTGTGGGGCCCACACCAAATCCTTCATCGCACCGTTCTTTGGCTGCGCGGGAGGCAACATCCCGGGGAACCAAATTCCCGAATGCAGGGTAACGTCGTTCTAAATAATAATCTCGTTCATCTTCTGGAATATCTCGGGGTTGACGGTCATCACCTTTTTTCTTTGGTACCCAAATCCGACCATCGTTTCGGAGGGATTCTGACATCAGTGTCAATTTAGATTGGTAATCTCCAGAAACTGGAATACAAGTTGGATGAATTTGTGTAAAACAAGGATTTCCAAACATGGCGCCTTTTTTATGCGCTTTCCAAATGGCGGTTACATTACTCGCCATGGCATTGGTAGAAAGATAAAAAACATTTCCATATCCACCTGTGGCAAGCACAACTGCATGACCAAAATGTCGCTCATATTTTCCAGTCATCAAATCCCGAACAATTACCCCTCTGGCTTTTCCATCAATTTTGACAATATCCAACATTTCGTGGCGATTGTACATCTTAACGCCGCCTTTAGCGATTTGTCTGCTCAAAGCGCTATATGCACCTAATAATAATTGTTGTCCTGTTTGTCCTCGTGCATAAAATGTACGTGAAACTTGCACACCACCAAAAGAACGGTTGTCTAAAGTGCCACCATATTCTCTAGCAAACGGCACACCTTGCGCCACACATTGATCTATAATACTTGAGCTAACTTCCGCCAAGCGATGAACATTCGATTCTCTGGAGCGGTAATCGCCTCCTTTTATTGTATCATAAAATAGACGATAAACAGAATCTCCATCATTTTGATAATTTTTTGCGGCATTAATTCCACCTTGCGCCGCGATGGAATGGGCCCGACGTGGACTATCTTGAAAACAAAATGTTTTTACATTATATCCCATTTCTGCCAAAGAAGATGCTGCAGATGCTCCCGCTAATCCTGTCCCAATTACAATAATATCTAATCGTCGTTTGTTGGCTGGACTCACCAAAGGTACTTTGGATTTATAATGTGTCCATTTATCTGCTAAAGGACCTTGTGGGATTTTGCTTTCTAACATTAGAGACTTTGTAAATATAAAATGATTGGAATACTTGCGAATGCGCTTGGAATTAGGATGGAAAAAAGAATTGCTGTTTTCTTAATCGGCTCAAGATATTTCCGGGTTTTAAGACCTATTGTTTGAAATCCCGATCCAATGCCATGACTCAAATGGAATCCTAAAATTATCATGCTAAAAACGTAGAACGCTGTGTACCAAATATTCTGGAATGCGACGACAGTCACCGTATAAAGATCTTTATTGCCGGAAGGATCATTTCCGATGGCTCCCCAATGCATTTCATACCAAAAACTTTTCATATGGAGAATAATAAAAACCAAGAGGAGAGATCCTAAAAGTGCCATATTTCGAGAGGCCCAGGCACTATTTTCACCTCCGCCTTCAACAGCGTATCCAATTGGACGTGCCTGCTTAGATTGAAGGACAAGAATGATCGTTAATAGAATATGAAGTATGATAGATGTGTAGGTGACGATAGATAAAATTTTAACGGCAGGGTTTGTGGTCATAAAAAGCGCATATTCATTGAATTGCTTTTGAGCAGCTTCTCCTGAAAGTAGTATCAATTGGAGATTACCAATAAGGTGCCCAATGAGAAATATGACTAAAAATAATCCGGACAATGCTGCCAGGGTTTTTCTAAAAAGTGTTGAAGAAAAATAAGAATTCATTTAATATATAGTTTCGATATCCACGGGTGGAAATTAGTGTTTCATAATGGAGCTTGCACGAAAAAACCATTCCATAATTTGTGGCAAATTAAATCCTATAACCAATGAGCTTATTTTGATTTTAATTGAGTGGAAAAATAAGCACTGGTAATCCACATGACTGATTGCAAATAAAGTATCGTTTTAAATGGAGAGAGTGGAATAAAATTGAAAACCATGTAGGCCACACCCATTAACATAAAAAGCAATACAGCCAAAATTGAATTTCGCGCCAAGGCAGTTCCCATTCGAGTCACTTGTACATAGGTCACAATCAAAAGGCCAATGGACAAAACCCACCAACCGAAAAAGCGATAAATCACCAATAAATATTCAGGAAGATGTGCATTGATATCTACTGCAAACAAAGTTTGAAAAGATGTTTGCAGTAGCGCTTCGTTGGGTGGCTGATCCAGCATCCAGGGTTCCGGATGAAAGAGCCATCCTGCGCCCAACCCAATGGCACCAAGTCCAATGAGAAAAAGGGGAATCCAAGTAAGATTGTGTATGGTTTTTTGGTTCATATTAGTTATGCTTTTACAATGAGAGATTCATGCACCACAGTATTTTATTTTATCATTTGTGGTGCTCAATATTGGGTTTGGTTGTTTTATGATAGTAGATTTCCAAAATGAAGTGACTTAGAATAATGACAGATGTGCGGACTACAATAACAGATAATCTGAACATCGTTTCGATTAATAAATTTGAAATTATAAAAGTCGGTTTGCCCGCTGTAACTGTAGCCCAAACAAGTGAGCTTATTTTGCTTGCGTCTGCAAGTCAAACGGACCATTTTTCATCACGGTTTCAAAAAATTCTTCAAAAAACTTTTCTTCTCTCCAGCCCCGTTCTTTGAGTCCCGCCAAAGCAAAGTTCCCAGCCCACTGGTTCCATTCTCTATAGGATTTACCTTGGGGCCCTTTTTGCGTATCATCCAAAACGAGCGCTGCTTTATTAAACTGGTGGCGTTCTTCAACAGACCAATTTTTCACAACGGATAAAATTTCATCTCGAACAGTTTCCGATGTAAGCGCGCCAGTCCAAAACGCCACGGGCGCCATTTCATATCCTTGGGGGGGGCGATCTGCGCCTCGGACTTCCACCAAATGTTTCAGTCTCACATTGGTGAAAATTTGATGGAGTGCAGCTTGTATATCTTCGGTTCGCAATTCGCCCCTTGTTTCCAAATCAATCAATCTTTCTCCCAATGTTTGGTTTGTATCTACAATCATGCCAGTTTCATTTAGTTCAAAAATTCCCGGAACCGTCATAATATATTCAATATATCGATCAATTAATCCTTCTTGGGAATTGATGCCATGATCAATCAAATTCCGGCAACGAGGATTGTCTGTATTTTCCCAAATAACATTTCTGAGATTTTGATTCCCTGTGGATTTGCCAAATTGAAAAGGACTATTTGCAAAAAGATAGGCAGAAACGGGCTGGAGACAATCAGCAACGAAGGTCATATCTTCCATGTCTTTTTCACTGGCAATATCATAATTGATTTGGACACTGGTTGTATTACGCATCATCCATTTTCCCAGGGTGCCATTTTGTTCCATATTGGCATTCATGAGTTGGTATTTCAATTGGTCAATCAGGTCAATATCATCCGGACCATAATTAGGATCTACGCCATAACTGATAATCCTTAAATCGTTGGCATTTACAACTTCCATTAGAGCTTGCTTATGTTTTCCTAAGGCAGAAAATATTGTATTCAAATTTCGGTATGGCGGACTAGACCACTCCAATTGTCCACCGGGTTCTAAAGAATAAATACCATTTGTTCCCACATTTTCATTCATGATACAAAGAAGATCTGTGGCAGAAAATTCGTCACATGGATTCACAGGAATTCGGCGATTATCCGCCGTATAAATAAAACATTCTTCTTCTATTCCAATTGTACGTGATTCTGCCGGTACGAGTTGGGATAGAATAAAAGCTCGGATTTTATCGTGAAGAATCATACAGGAAATTATAATCGGATTGTTTGGATGTTATAACCAATTATTTATAAAAGTGATTATTAAATCATGCCCCACGTAATTAAGCCGAATAAAGCCATAATCACTGGAAATCCAATAAACATCCCGCCGGTCAATTCTCCCAGTTTTTTTGGAACGGGTCCCATTCGATTAAATTTTAAATTCACAACCATCACATTTCCTGGGTCCACATAGACGCTTTTTGATCCAAATGACTTGTTATTGGTTGTGATAGGATCATGTCCCACCAAATCATATAAGCCATCATGGGCAATAACTCGGGCATAGACGGGTGTAAACCCGCTTACTTGATGTAATCCGGGCTTCACTTTAACAGCGCCTTTTAAGGGCGTTTCGCCTACAAAATTTCCATCAATATAAACTGGCACACCATCTACGTTTGATAAAACTCGAATGCCTGCATCTACGGATTCTGAAAATCTATCCTGAACTTGATACCATTTTTCTTGATCTAATTCGTTTTGATTTAATTCTGATCCTGGATGCATGGGCGTATATTTTATTGTTTTGGGATAAATCCAATCTTTATCATCATTGTCAGCAGGGTTTGTGTATTCTAAATCAATCCATTGAATAAGAGCCGGCAATTTCCCCGGACGAGAATTTTTTATTTCTTGCGAAGGTTCAAAGCCCGGTTCATTCACGATTGAAAAATCACCTGATACTGCTTTTTTAACCTGATAGGCATCTTGAATAAGCATGGGCGGTTGAAGATCTTCATTTAAAAAAAATGTGTCTGGTATGACTGAAGTTAACTCGTGGAAAACTTCATCTATTATTAAACCTTCATCCTTCACTGGCGTTACGCTCTTTCCATTCTCTGGATTAATTGGATTAAGAATAATTTCAGGGTGGAACGATTTATTAACAAAATTATTTTTTACCTTTTCTACATTTTTAAGATGGGAAGCTCGTTCTTGCTTGGATTGAAGGCCAGCCCTAAAATTTTCAAATGATTCATAAGGATGGTTCGTAACAAATATTCTACCTTCATATTTAAAAATGGCATTGGGGCCCAATCTAACTCTAGCAAGATCAAACGCTTCCCTGAATGCCATTGATTTATATTCGGGAAAACCTGATGGTGAATTTTGAGTATTATTCTGAAATTTTTGGGTCGTCCTATCCGGTTGAGTATTATTTAAATGAATAAAAATAATGGATTCAACATCGTCAGAAATATTTTGGACTTCATACCCGAGAATTCTTTTTTTAAACATGATGGACAGTTGAGTCGAGCCGTCCAATTCATCTAAGACAAGACTGGAAATCGGGTCGCTAAATAATGCATTGGGAAACTTATCTCCGGGAGGCTTGATGTCAAGAAGGGTGATATAAAGCCGGGATCGATCAGATGACCATGCAATAATATCATTGGAATAAACAGGGACTGAATATGACAAATGTATTTCAATTCCATTATTTCGTACAATGTAGCGGATATCTTTTAATCCGCCTTCGCCTAGACAAATGGATATTACAATAAGTCCAATGAAAATATTTCGATACAAATACAAGCCTTCAATAATCGATTGAGAACAACTAACTAGAATTTAAAAAATTCATAGGGAGCAATGAAATTTAAAACACCCTAATTATTGTAAAAATTTCTCTGTGAATCTTGTTTGAATAATGAATAATATTGACACGCAATATTTTCAGTCAAATGAGCCATACAAACTAACTTAAAATCATTGATACTTTCATTTCAATTTGTTTTTGCTATTTATCAATTAGTATACTAAATTTTATTTTTATGGCAATAATAAATTGTTGTAATTACCGAGGTTACCGTGAATAAAATATTTTTAATTATTCTTCTTTCGCTATCCGTTATTTTAATAGGGGATAATGATGTGAAAAAGAAAAAAGTCTATCGAACACAGGCGGGAACAATTATCCGCCCACCTGTACCTGTATTAGAGAAAAATACATCTAATTCCAAAAGCAGGAAGATAAACTCCAAGAAAACCAATAAACAATATAGCTCCACAAAACGTGTTGTGGAATCTAATGAAATGACGAGTCTTAAAACTCAAATTGAAAGTTTAACAACTCAATTAAACTCACTGGCAACGATGGTTCAAGTCCATAAAGTGGATACCCTTTTAATTTATAATACATTATTTGATACATTAACAATTCTGGATACAACATTTATTTACACGAATGCAACAACCACTATCTATGATACAACAGTACTTCACGATAGCTTGTATATTTATCAATACGATACAACAACCTTGTCCAATACCGTTTTTGATACATTGGTGGTCTTAGATACCGCCTATATTTATACATCCAATACCAACTATGTAAAAGACACCATGTGGGTTTTTGCAAATGATACAATGACCGTATATGATACGGCTTGGGTTTATGCGTACGATACCACATTTGTTATGGATTCTCTTTGGATTTTCGCTCATGATACTGCGATTATTTATGATACACTGAAAATTTTTAATTATGATACAGTTACAATTCACACATATTCTCGAAATTTTACACCAGAAATTTCCGATGGTGTTTTGGCGCAATTTCCAAAATGGCAAACTTTGGATGATGCAATAAAAGCTCGCAATACAGGAGATGAATATGCACAAGAATGGATTAATCAAGCCCTGTATGAAGCCAAAGGGGATTGGTCAAAAGCCGCAGATGCTTATTTAAAATTTCAAGAAATATTCTCAAATTCAAAAATGAAAGGAATGTTTAAAGATGCGAATAATCCGGAAATGATTGGACCTCAATTCAAATATAGATCGGTTGTATTTGATACGCTTGAAATATTAACCTTTGACACAACGGTTGTTCAAGATACAATTCGAGATTTAGTCCATCAAACAATTATGGAATATGATACCTCCTTCATCATAGACCCAAAATTAGTTATTCAAAATTCAACACCACCTGGACATGAACTTTTTATGCGCTATTATGGGAATGGAAATATTCGAGAACGGGGAATGACCAAAGATGAAAAAAGAAATGGTCCTTGGATTTATTTTGACGAAGAAGGAACGATTATACGAAAAGTCAATTATGATATGGGTAAAATTGTTTTAGATGACGATGGAAATAGAAAAAAGAAAAAAACAACAAAGAAGAAGTCGAAAAAAAAAAGTAACAATAAAAAATCGGAATCATTTGGATATATCAAGAAGAAAAATCAAAATGGATCAAACACCATTTATTCTGATGTGGATACTAAGCCAACACCCATGACAGAAATTATTCCAAAGGTTGGTCCTGTTAAAAATAACACTAAAATTCATTTGAGATTTATTGTAGATATAAATGGGAAGGCACGCAATATAACGGTGTTAAATAGCACACGAAACAAAAAGTTAGACCATGCCACAATGAATGCGATTAAAAATACAATTTATAATCCAGCCATACTTGATCAAAAACCCGTCTCAGCTTGGACAGAATTTTATTATGAATTTAAAATTCCTAAAAAAGGATTGAAAAAAATAACATCTTTTTTAGGATTGAGTAAATAAAATAGTTAAAAAGGAATTCAGTAAAACTTAAATTCTAATTTTTATAATTTCTTCTATAAAACCAATTTTATCCCAAACCCCAGGATATAAATCCCATTATAAAAAAGATTATGGGGGTTCCAATCATCATTCCACCTGATTTTTGTTTTGGTCTTTTAGATTTTGACCGAACCTCTCCTGAATTAAATGTAACAATTTCTGTAATTCCCGGTTGAGCATAAACTGTCGTTGCCCCATATAAATTATCCTGTGACTTCAATCCATGTTTCGTTTCATAATAAGATGATAAATGGGTTAAATACGGAGATTCTTTACTGACTTGGTGCCATCCAGCATTCACTCGAATAGGACCATTTAAAGGCGTGTCGCCCACAAATTTCCCATCGATATAAATACGGATATTGGGTTTTTCTGTTTTGACGTAAATCTCACTAGTAAGATAAAATAGATAGAGTGAATCTTCCCAATAATCGCCCTCATAATAAAATACATTTTCATGCGTATCATCCGGCCAAGTGATCTCGGCGTCCAAATCAAACAATGTAGGCTTTATATCATTTATAAAAACTGAATCTGTTTCAATAAATCGCTCTGGAATTAAAATATGATTTTTAGGAAAATTATCACTCATCCAAGAAAACATTATGGGTTTAATAGAAGAAGTATCTATTTGTACGTGTGGCTCGATGGAACTGATTGGGGTAATCGTCAATTCCTCGGCGAATGAATCAAATAAATTTGTTGGGATTGAATCCTTATTTATTTCTTCAATCATTAAAGGTTGAGAATTCACAATTGAGTCTGCTAATGCCATGGCATCAGATTCTTCGTTAATATTAACAACCATAGATTCCTCAAAGATTTCAGGACCTTTCTTTTTCATTTTTTCCCAGGGATGATTTGTAGTATAAAGTTTACCCTTAAAATCAAAAATTGAATTTGAACCCAATTCGATTCTAGCTTGATTAAAAGCTGCTTTAAATGAGGTATTATATTTTGGAAAACTTTTTGATTCAGCAACACTAAAAATGGTTGTTCCACTTTTACTAATATGATTTTTCAGGCGAGCCACTTCAGAACTTTTCATTTCTGTATGAATAAATATGACAGCACTAGGAATAGATTTGGAGTTAATAATATCAATCCCCAAAATTGGATTTTTAATCAAAAATGCAAGTTGGATAGATTCATCAAAAGCATCAATAACAATCTGTTTAATCGCCCCTTTAAATTTTCGTTTATATTCTTTATTGATGGGCGCTTGTGTATTGAGCAGGGAAAGGTAAACCCAATTTTGACTTGATTTCCAAGCAATTATTTCATCATCGCTTATTAAATCGTCAAAATCCAGATTTACCATAATGCCATTTTGCATAGCACTATACCTTATGTCTATGAGTGTTGATCCTGAAAGATTACAGACAAGAAGCACCCATACACATTTTAGAAATATGTGTCTCAAGTAGAACTCCGCATGGTTAAGCCGTTAGAGGCTTAATCGAATTTTAAACTTAAATATTCAATTAAAGCAAGAGATAACTCAA